>Ga0224495_10000007_pt1 | contig 259613 bp, 217 predicted proteins | sample SF_Jul11_sed_USG_FD_168128 | JGI IMG/M metagenome (GOLD analysis project Ga0224495, IMG submission 168128) | Sediment microbial communities from San Francisco Bay, California, United States - SF_Jul11_sed_USGS_4_1 | ecosystem: Environmental > Aquatic > Marine > Sediment | place: USA...
GACATGCCGGGATGGCGCCGTAAACCCTGTCCTTTGCGCGCTTGGACGGCATGTCCGGGAATAGGTGCCTGTTTATGGCCGACATTATCGCGGCATGCGGCTGGTTCTTGGATATGATGCAAGGCGCGTAAAACACCGCCTCGTCCTCGCTTGATACGTCCTCGCTGCCGCCGGTATCGGTTACAAAGAGCACAGGACACCTGGTATCGGTCTCGCGCAGCCATTCAAGTACGCTAAAGGAATCGGCTCCGGGCATATCAATGTCCATCACCAAAGCGGCAAATCTTACGCCACTTGCAAACTTATCCATTAGCGCAGCGCAATCATGCGCAAGGACTACCGAGTGCCCGGCCTCGGTCAGCATGGCGCCGAGCCTGTCCCTGAACAGCCCGCCCTCTTCGAGAACTATTATGTCCTTCGATGTCCCGGTTATCATAAAATCCAACCAAACCGCCAATTAAATACTTCGCCAATCCCAAGTTTATATAATATCAGGCAGGATTGTCCTGTCAAGCAGCCATTGCCATATGTGGCGCACTGTAATAAAACGGTTGCAGTTATCTTACCATCTCAACGCGTACCTCTGTAGTATCGGCCCTGCCCTGGTCGTCAACCGCCCGTATTATGTATTTACCTGGAGATGCGTTCCATTCAAAGGGCTTGTCCTTTGGCGAATTTCCAAGATACTTTTCGTTTACGAACCAGAACACCGTGGACGAGTCGGCATCGGTCACAGCGCTAAGCGCTATGACTTCGGACTTATCCTTTGCCGCCCTGATATTATACACAACGCCCCTTGCAGGAGATGTTATCTTCGGAGGAAGCCCGGAAGACGCCTTGATGTCGAGCGAGCATCCCGGCATATAGGGCGGCGCAGTGCGCCTTGGGAGCCCGGCCTGCCTAAATATCTTTTGCAAATCGGATGGCCAGAATTCGTAGACCTCTTTACGCGTTGTTTTTTCGTCCACATTGCAGGCCCGAAGCCCTGTTTTCTTGTCTATGGCAACCTCTCTGTGCACCTCGCAGGCCTTTATCGGCGATACCCCCGGCACAAACCACGTCACACTAGTCCTCGGGCAGCTCTTCGACGGTATCTGCCCGGACACCGTGCACACGTGCACCTTCGATAGCCCTTCCGGTATCCTCCTGTACACGGCGGCAACGCCGTTTTCCTCGGCCTTTAGCGAATCTATGATATCGAACATAAGCGGCGCGGCTGCTGTCCTGCCTATGAAGGCCGGGTTGCCCTCGCCGCCAAAGTTCCCGACCCATACCGCGAGCACATAGGGCCCGAACACTCCAACACTCCACGCATCCCTGAACGCGTACGATGTGCCGGTCTTCCAGTAAACAGGAGGACTGTCCTCGGCAAGCTTTGCCGCAAAATCGCTCTTATCGGGCCTCGGAGCGTCCTTAAGCATATCGAGCGTCAGGTACGCGGCCTCGGGGCTAAGGAGCTTCTTTTTTTCGCCTGCCGCGTCCCTGACGCCGGCTATCACTTTAAGCTCCCTTAGCTCGCCTTCGTTTGCGAGCATCGCGTACATGCGGACAAGGTCCTCCATCGTCACCTCTATCCCGCCAAGCACAAGCGCCAGGCCGTAGAAGTTCTCCTCTCTTAGCCTTCCTACACCTGAGTCCTTTATAAGATTATAGAGCCTGTGCTCGGAGAGCCTGTTGGCCACGTCCACGGCAGGAACGTTCCTGCTTTTTATAAGAGCCTCGGCAGCGCTTATGGGGCCTGAAAACTCGCCGTCGAAGTTCTCGGGGTTATAGGCGTGAAAACCAAGCGGGGCATCCTTTAACATGGTCATAGGGTGTATGAGCCCCTCGTCTATGCCAAGGGCGTAGACAAAGGGCTTTAGCGCAGAACCAGGCGAGCGGTAAGAAACAGTGCCGTTTACCTGCCCTTCTATTGCGTCGTTGAAGAAGTCCGCCGAGCCCACGGAAGCAACAACCTCCATGGTGCGGAAATCAACGAGCATTGCGCTCGCATTATAAATGCCGATACGCCGTTTTTTCTCGATATATGCCTTGAGCCTTCTGTCGAGAAGTTTTTCCAGCCCCAAATCGAGCGAGGTAACAAGACGCTCGCCTTTTTTCTTTCTTAGCACAAAGTCCACGAAGTGCGGGGCAAGAAAAGGCAGCTCAGAAGGCTCACTTACGGTCATCGGCAGCTTTAACGTGCCTTCCTTGTCTTTGTCCTCCGGGTGCGCCTTTATCCATCTCTCGAAGAGCGCGGTCCTTGCCTCTATGAGCTCTGCGTTGGATAAATCCGTATCCTCAAACGGCGTCCTCGCAGCCGGGTTTTGCGGTATTATGGCAAGTGTGAGTGCCTCATGCACGGTAAGCTTCGATGCGTTCTTTTTAAAGTACACCTCGCTTGCCGCTCCGGCGCCTTCGACGTTCCTGCCGTAAGGGACAAGGTTCAAATACGCCTCGAGTATTTCATCCTTCGAGTAATAACGCTCTATCTGTACGGCCCTGAATATCTGAAGTAGCTTTCCACCGATGGTCCTTGAATCGATTGAGTAACGAACCCTCGCAAGCTGCATCGTTACAGTCGAAGCGCCGATGCGCCTGGATTTGACGAGATAGGTCTGCCACGCGCCCCTTATAAGAGAAACAGGGTTAATCCCCGGGTGCCAGTAAAAATACCTGTCTTCGTAGAGAAGTGTGGCCTCTTTCAAATAAGGCGATATCTCGGAGAGCGGAACGAAAAGACGGTACTTATCATCTGGTGAGAGCGTAAGCCTAAGGAGGCTGCCGTTTCTGTCATACACTGCGCGAGAGAGGCCAACGCCGCCAAGAAGGTCCGGGCGCGGCATGAACACGTAAAACAAAACAGCCGCCGCTAACGTTATAGCGGCGGCCTTTAGAACCCTGCTTCGAAGTTTCTTCAAATCCACGATAAAACTACCTGTCGGTTACGGTTATCTTCGCGCCAAGAGACCTTGCCTTGATTTTCTTATCATACATGGACTCGCCAAAGGCCGGAGGAACGGCATACGTGCCCTTGTTGGTCGCCTTTATCTTATAGATGAACTCGCTTACAGAGTCCGTCACCGTGCCAAAGAACACCACCCTGTCTTCACGCATATCGACGTACTCGGCATTAAAGCCGCCCTTCTTGGAATTCAGCACGGGCTCGAACCCTCCTGGCAGGAGATCGACTATCGCGGCATTCGGGATCGTCTTTGCCCCGACGGCGCGTATTTTCAGGCGCACCTCTATCTCGCCGCCAAGTGTCGTTGCATCCACCACCTTGCCGCTCTCATCCCTGTACTCGCGCTGCACCTCGAGCGATTCCTTTATCTCGGAGGCCGGCATCGCGGAATCGAACCCTGCCTCGGTCGTCTGGTAGAAGAGATAGAACTCTCCATCGGCGCCAAAGCGTATCTTCTTTGCCTTATCCGAGAACTTCACGACCGGGAAGAGGCCTTCCGGAACCACAAGCGGCTTTAAGGCCGAATCCGCGCCTATCTCGCCAATGGATATCTTTACCGCGGTCTTCGAACCTGCCACGGCGGCGTAAGCATCGAGCGCTAGAATTGCGTTCGAAGAAGTGAAGGTGTTATAGTTGCCTCCCACAATCGAATCCACTATCCTCATAAGATGCTCCGGCTTTATGTCCTCGGCCTTTTCGTAGAAATGGCGCGACACGATATAAAGATATAGGGAATCCATGAGGAGCGAATCCGTAAAACTGTTCAATGCATAGTCCGAAGAGTAGCGCTTACCGGGGTCGTATCCTTTTATAAGGGCCTTTGCCTGCGAATCCTGCTTAAGAAGCTTGTATGTCGCGGCAACGTAAAGGGCTATCGCATCCGACTTCCACTCTTTGCCGAACCTCGAATCCAGTTCCTTTACGAAGTTATTTAAGTAATTCGTCGAGACAACGCCGCTTCTGGTGAGCACATAGAGCGCGTACGCCATGTTTCTCGCGTACCCCATGTGCCCGAGGTCGTCGTCCATCATGTTCCTCAGGTAATTAAGTCCGTTGTCGATTAGATCCTGCGGCACGGGGTAGCCCTTCTCCTTTGCCTCAAGGAGGAAGTGCATTGCGTATACCGACATGTGCGGCGCGGTAAAGCTGTTGGCCGCCCAGTAGCCAAACGCGCCCTCCTGGTTTTGCCTGGACCTGAGTATCCAGATTGCCTCGGAAAGGCTCGTCTCCACGTCTCCGGGGGCGTAGCCGAACTCGGCCCTTCCCATCAGCACAACGGCAGGGAATGCCTTGCTTACCACCTGCTCGGTGCAGCCGTACGGGAATTTATTAAGATAGCCGATAAGCCCTCTTGATATGCCAAGCGGAAGCACCGATGCCGAAGCATCGGTGGTCCTAAACTCCTTATACATCGGCCTGCCAACCGGCACGTCCTTGGTCTTGTCCTTGAAGTAACCCGTATTTAGCGTGACCATGTAGGGCACCGGCGGCCTCACGCTCGTCGTCGAAACATAGCGCGTCTTCTTGTCCTTGTACGAGGCCTTGAACTCTATCGATGCGGCCCCGAGAGCGGTCCTGCCTCTAACCTTGAAGCTCACGCTTGCGTCGCGGCCCTCGCTTATCTTTATCTTACGCTCGGCGCCGTCTAGCATCTCAAGGTGCTCGGATGGAGCGGCGCTAAGCGTTATCTCCGCGTCCTTACCCGAGCCCTCGGCGTTATTGGCAACCGAGACGCTCACTATAAACTCATCCCCCGGAGCTACAAAGGACGGGACGTTTGGCTGTATGACAAAGTGCCCTCTTACCGTGGATTTTTTCTCGGTAGCGCCTACGGCGTCCCTGGATACAGCAACGGCCATGACTCTTAGCGTGCCGTTAAAATAAGAGGGCATGTCGTAGGTAAGCTCCTTTTCGCCCGGGCCCACGTCCTTTATGCCCGACCAGTATGCTACCGGAAGCTCGCGTTTACGCCTGAAGGGGTTAAGGTTTTTCCCGAGAGCTTCCTTTTTCATTTCATAATCTTCGTCGCCGCCGGCGGCGCTTACGGCCATGACGGTGTTGAACTCCGGAAGCAGAAGGTCCAGTATCTGCGCGGTAGAGACCTCGAGGGCGCGCTTCTCGAAGTAATGAGATAGCGGGTCCGGGGTACGGTACTTAGCCACCTGAAGTATGCCCTCGTCGACCGCGAACACCACGACCTTTCCCGGGACCTTGCTCTTGTACTTTATCTTAAATGGCTCTCCCGGACGCGCCACTTCCGGGGCATCGAGCTCGACCTTGATGTTGCGCTTATCCCTGCTAAGCGTAAACGGCGCGATGCCGTAGCTAAGCGGGCTCATGAATACTTCGTCCGAGTTTATGGACCTCACGAAGGTCACGTTCACGTACCCGTTACCCTCGAGCCCCGAAGGCGCCGGAATGCTCACAACAGAGCTCGTGGTAGAGGTCTTGAACCACCTGTGCGCATAGACCTTGTCCCTCTCAATCGTTATGAGGCCTGTGCCTGTGTAGGGCGCTTTCACGGAAACAAGGATCTCCTCGCCCGGTGAGTAGTCCTTTTTATTTAACGTTATCTCGAGCTCCGCATTCTTTTCTATGTCCTGCGAGACATTGGCAGAGCCGACGACCGTGTACCTCACCTTGTTTAACTCTGTGCCCGAGGCATCCTCTATCACAACAGAGAAGTTCCCCGGCTTCGAGGTCTGAAGCTTGTACGCCGTGCCCTTTGAATCAATCTTGAGCGCGCCATCGCTCACAAACGATTCCTTGAAAACCGACTTGTACTTATAGAGGCCGTTTGCCTCCTTTACAAGGGACGACACGTAGCGGCCTTCCATAAGCCTGGCCTTCAGGCCCGAGAGCTCTACCTTCTTGAGTTCCTTGTTAACGGCTATGAAGTCGACGCTTCTATCGCTATTCTTGTTTATAAAGTTAAGCGCTCCGTCGGCCTTATAGCCAACGACCGCCTCAAGCGGCGATACCATTATCATGTTCGACGACACGACACTTCTGCCGCCCTCGGGCTCAAAGGCCTCTGCCGTGAAGTTAAGAACGTACGTTGCCTTTGCATACTTCGATAGATCCACGTCGAATTCGACTGTGCCGTCATCGGTGGTTTTCTTCGCATCCAGGCGGTCTGTGTAGCTGCCCTTGGTCTTGAGCTGTTCATAGAGCGGGTCGAAGAAACGGTAATCCTTATACCCTCTAAACGACACGGCCTCGGGATGAAGCTCTACCTCTGCCTCCACGTCGCGCCCGGCAGCCGGGGTGCCGTAGAGGTTCTTTACCGTAACAATGCCCTTTATCCCTTCTGGCGATACCCAGCCGCCGAGAGCGTCCTTCGAGAACCTGGTCTGTATGTTCATGCGATCCGGGATGAACTCCTCGACCTTTACCGAGGTGGAGCCAAGAAGGCTCGAGCGGTAGCCGTCCTTTATGATATAGACGCGTACCTCGTAGTTGCCAGTAGGCGAGTTCTCGCCGGTCTTATAGCTTATCTCGTCAAAGCCGCTTGCCGGGAGCGTGAACTTTTCCCTTTTAACAACAAGCCCTCTCGGGTCGGTGACCGTTGCCTCGAGCGGCACGCCGCCAACGCCCTTATCCCAGTCATTGGCCTTTACTATGAGCCCTATGTTAAACTTATCGCCCGGCCTGTAGATGCCGCGGTCGGAGAAGAGATACGCGTTTAGCGTATCGCCTCTGCCGTACGAGTACACGCCTCCGACATCGAAGCGCGAGTAATTTACCTTCCTGTCGTATTTTTCATAAGGCAGGAACGACAGGTCTCCGCCTTTTTTCACGACATATACGGTCGGTGTCTTTTCCCGCTCAAGGCCCGTAAGGTTCGCAAACGACACGCTGCCGCCGCCGCTCGTGTACTTCGTCGCAACGGGCATGCCGTTTTTCCCGAGCACACTTACCTCTGCGCCTTCGACGGCGTGGCCGCCGTGCACGGAAACAACGAACACATCACTTGTCTTGTCGCTGTTCTTCTTCTCTACGATTCCAAGATCGGTCACAAGTATCATGCGCTTGGCGCTTGGCCCTGTTGTGTAATTGCCGGAAGGGTTCCAGCCTAAGACCTCGAAGAAGAATATGCCCTTTCTGCCCGCCTTGGCAAGGTACTTCGAGAAATCGAAGGAGAAGTACTGTGTTTTTTGCGGCGGCAGCTTCTTTAGCGTAATTATCTCGGAATACCTTTCTGTAATGTTATCTTCGTTAAAGGAATAGGAGTTCTCGAAGTACGGATTGGTAAACGAACCTTCGGTCTGGGTAATAAGGTGGTTCACGTCGCTCTCTATGACCTGGCCGATATTAACCTTAACGGCCTCGATGCCTCTGGCAACGAGCGGTAGCTTCTGCTCGCCGCTAAGGCTAAGGAGCGCGCCGCCCTGCATGATATCGAGTTCCTGCGGGAAATGCGGCACGCGCACTATGCGCGCGAAGTCCTCGTAGAGCACGTAGCCGCCGTAGGATTTTAGCCCCTTGGCTATCTTTATATAGAGGTATTTGCCAACCGGCACATCCACCTTAAAGCTGTGCATGCCGGAGTATTCCAACTCGGTCGGTATGGCATCGAGCTTCACCGGGGTCGAAAGCGCGAGTATTTCTGGCCCTACCTCTGCCGCATCGGACCAGTAGTGGTTCTTCCTTCCGGAATTGGCAACACCGGGCACGGGAGGCCTGTCGTCTGGAAGAAGATACGCGGTCAGGCTCTTTTGCAGCTCTGTTTCGAGAACGCCGTTTGTAAAGTCCATCACCACGACGTGCTCTGGCTCGTACTTGTCATTTCTTACAATAGCCGTCTGTGCCCCGCCGACCTTGAAAAAGGTGTACATGCCCGGGATGTTCGCCCTGTTCTCGAGATCCTGATTGAAGGAAGGCCCGCCGGCCGCGGCCTTGGTGCCCGAATCTATCGATATGTTTAAATACCTGTCGAGCATCGGCATCTCTATCTTGCCGGTGACTATATAGGCCACGGTGTTATACGGGTTGTAGCTTACGGTAAACGGAACATCGTCTGCAGCCTTATATTCTTTTCCGGATTTGACTTCATAAAGAGTAAGCTCGATATTATCTTCAAAGGCCTTTTTATCGACTGGGTGCGTGAACTCAACAGTAGCTGTGACGAGCTTGTTTTTCGGGTCGACCGGGTCCTGGTAGAACTCGACATTTTCCCATGAGATAACGAACGGCGCGGAGCTAAAGCTGTACTTATACTTATCTAGCCCCACGTGCTCTGGAAACATCTTTTTATCGAGCTTGACTGTGTAGGAAGTGCCGACCCCCCAATCATCGGCAGGCCTGAACTCGAGGGCATCCTCCAAAGTCCATCTCCACTGGCCTTTTATATCCGGCTCTATCGTAATGCCGGAGGTAACGACCTTTCCGATGGCATCGAGCGGCGCAACCGAAGCCGAGAAATGAAGGACGAGCGAATCTACCCTCTTACTTCCGTCCTCGGGGTCAATGGTGGTAAGTTCCGGCGGCGTGCCAGTAAGGGTTGCAAATGTCGGCGGCTTTTTGGCTGTGCCGAATATCAGGCTTAATACAAGTATCAGAGCAACGGCAGCAAGCACGCCGGCAATCACCGTGTTACGCCGCCTGGGATTATTCGGGATGTCATTAAACCAGACAACAAACTGATTTAATTTCACCTTCCATGCCGCCTGCTTGACCGCGCCTCCCGAAGGTTCGCCGGCAGGTTCAGGGGAAATCTCCGAAACATCATCTTGCTGATTTTCATTCTGATTGTCGGTCACGTCAATCCCTCCTAAAGGATGGAATATTCGCAAAAAGCAGCGGGCAACCAGCTTATTATCCTTTACAAACGATAATTTGTCAATATCCCACAAAACAGCCCCATATGTTTTATTTTTATTGACGCGGCAGTATATTATATAATATAAATGTAAACAGAATTGCTTGTGTTTCACCGGGTCTCAAGACCCCCGCCGACTGGAAAAGCCTGCCAGAGGAGAGACCCGAATTACAAAATAAATATATCATGCGCGGAGGCTTATCAGAATGAGCAATACTCGTGACGACAAAAAGGCCGACTCAACAATGGTGGGCAGCGCCTCGCCCGACTCAACCATGGTAGGCGGCCAGGCTCCGGCAAGGGCAGGCTCATCTAGCCGCTACACGATAAAAAAGACCCTTGGCAAAGGCGCCATGGGAGTTGTATACCTGGCCCATGACCGGGTGCTCGAGCGTGACGTGGCCATAAAAGAGCTGCACTCGAACCTCGCGCAAAATTCAGACCTGATGGACCGCTTCAGGCTCGAGGCAAAGGTCCTTGCCAGGATGACGCACCCCGGCATCGTGCAGGTCTACGACTTTGTCGAGGACGGAGATAAGGTCTGGATAGTAATGGAGTTCGTAAAGGGCGAGGACCTTTCCGAGTACTTCAAAAGAAAATCCAGGCTCTCCATGGAAGAGACCGTAGCACTCGGCACACAGCTTGCCCAGGCGCTTTCCTACGCGCATTCTCTTGGGATAATACACAGGGATTTCAAGCCCGCAAACGTGCTCCTTACCGAAAGCGGAGTGCCAAAGATAATGGACTTTGGCCTTGCAAAGCTTATCGAAAGCGCGCACCATACGATGGCCGGAACGATACTTGGCACCCCGAGCTTCATGAGCCCGGAACAGGCCTCCGGGCAGCCTGCAGACGAAAAATCCGACATCTACGCCTTCGGCGTAGTTCTCTACCGCATGGTTACCGGAAAGCTGCCGTTCGAAGGAGAGCTTGCGAGCATTCTCGCGCAACATATAAACACCCCTCCAAAACCGCCAAAGGAACTTAACCCCGAGGTGCCTGACTCCATACAGGGGCTTATCCTAAACCTCATGGAAAAGAGCCCGGCCAAAAGAGCAAAGGACATGGCCACGGTCGTCGGGCTTCTAAAGGGGGACGCTACGGCGGCAAGGACTATTCTCCAAACGCCCGGCGCAGAGGTCTCTGACATCGAAACCTTCATGGCAAAGCGCCAGTCCATGGAAAAGATGTTCGAGGAAAAGTTCACCAAGCACGTCACGGTCATGTTCACGGACTTAAAGGGCTCGACTACCATAGCGGAGAAGGAAGGCGACCTATCTAGCCGCATCCTCATACAAAAGCATAACGAGATAGTGTTCCCTATAATAAAGGACAACCACGGCCACCTCGTAAAAACTATGGGCGACGGCACGCTCTCGTACTTCGAAAAAGCGCAGGACGCGGTGCGAGCCGGGGCTGCGATCCTAAAGGCCTGCGATAACTATAACGTAAAGGATAAACCAAAAGCCCCGATCATCATGCGCGTGGGCATGCACACCGGAAACTGCATAGTCGAACAAAACGACATCTTCGGCGACGTGGTGAACACGGCCTCCAGGTTCGAGAGCAACTCCGCCCCGATGGAGATATACATGTCCGAGGAGACATACAACTCCCTCGAGGACAAAGGCGAGATATACACGCGCTACATCAAGACCATCAATTTAAAGGGAAAGAGCGAGCCATTCAAGGTATACAAGGCCTTCTGGAACCCCGAGGAAATAGAGAAGGACATGGCGCCAAAGACCGACGCCGAAGTGCTTGCGAAAAAGCGCTTTCCTCCGGCAATAAAGGTTGCGCTCATAATACTCATACCTCTTCTGATACTGATATTCATAACGCAGTACGGCAAGATATTCAAAGGCTCATCGAGCGAAGAACGCCGCTCCATAGACCGCTCGGTAAGCTCTCCGGCAACGCCCGAGACCCCGGCAGCGCCAGCGAGATAAACATCCTTAAAATGAAAATGCTGGACACACACGTGTCCGGCATTTTTTCATCGCAAAATATTACCCTATCTTATTACAGCGTTCATCTTCCCGAAGTTGTACTTCAACGAAAGCCCTGCCTTCCATTCCGTATAGTCAGCGGCCTTACTTAGCTCGTAGCGCGCTCCGAGGATAAAGTTTCCGAGCACTAACGCCTCGATGCCTCCGTTTACGCCAAAACCGGTTGAAGAGCCGTTATCGCCCTCAAACGGCGGAACAATGCGCTCGGGCAGGGTTGCGTCGCTTAGCGGATACCGCTTGGCATCTTCTTCCGTGTAGCTCATCTTGCCAACTGAGAGCGCGAGGTCTGCCTTCACGTTCTTACAGGCCTTTGTCTCGAGACTTAAAAAACCGCCTACTATGAAGAACTTCTTCGGGCTGAAATACCCGCCGTGCCCGTATGTGAATGCGCTCGAGTTGTTCTTAAAGCCGCTGGCCGTAGAGAAAAGCCCGAGAGAGGCCCCGCCCCACGACTCCTCGATACTTTTACCAAGCGTGAGCCCTGCCGAAGCCGAACTGTTATCTATCGTATTTACGCCCCTGTATGCGTGGTAATCGCCGTTTACATGCACCCAGTAGCTCGTCTTGGGTATTACGAACGTCCTCTCTGCGGTTATGCCCGTCTTTACGACCCTGCCCCAGTATTCTTCTGTCTGGAAATACGGTTCGTTAATACCTGTAAAGGACAGAAGCGATTCCTCTACAGATTCTGCATGCGCCTCCACCTTCCAGAACCCTGTCTCGGCCTTCAAAAACCACGTTGGCGCAGGAGAGAGCTCGGCACCGAACGGTGTGGTGCCAACCCCGGCGGAATAAGAAACATTTCCCTCATGTTTGAAGCTCAGCTCCGGATAGTACCCTTTCACGCTCGTCTCAAAGGGTCTCTTGAAAGGAGCCGCACTGTATACAAACCTGCCGAGGAACGTAAACGGCTTTGCATCGCCTGAATCGAGGTCAACGAACGTAACGCCAAACTTCAAAAGATTTCCCGTCCTAAACGGATAGGCAAATGCCAGAGAAGTCCTCTGGTCCGTGAGTTTCGACGTTCCCTCATCGCCTTCCTTATTTCTTAGCGAACCGCCGAGCTCGATCCACGGCTTGTCGGCGTTATTATAACATGCGGTCGGCGACGGCTTTGTCTGCGCCGAGGTTATCGGAAAATCAAGGGCGTAGAACGACTCCGCCCCTCCTGCCGAGGCCTCTTTCAAAAGTTCTTCGCCAACGCCGTTCTTTTTCCCGAGCGCTTCCTTTTTCCTACCGTCTATTACGAGTATTATATCGGCCAGGCGTTTTGCCTTTGTCCTCTCGTAGAGCGCCTGGAAGTGCACCAGCGATTCATCGAGCTTGTCCTGGTTGTACTGGCTCCATCCGAGAAGCTCCCTTGCGCCGTCGTCTGCGCCGCCTGAATCGTAGAGCCTTTGCAGGTATGACTCCGCGGCCTTATAATCCTTCTTGTCGTAGGCGGCCTTGCCCTTTGTAAAAAGTATGGAATGCTTTATGTTCTTAAAGTCGGGTTTTCTGTTCTCGAACTTCTCGGCTATCTCTAAAGCCTCATCGAGCTTGCCAAGCTTCTCTGCCGAGTACGCAAGGCCGAGCGCGTATTCAGTGTTCGCTGGCTTTTTCCCATTTAGGTCCTTAAAGCCCTTGTACGCCTCGCTATAATCGCCTGAATTGTATTTCTTCCACGAATAGCTCGCCAAAGACGATTCCTCGTCCGCAAAAGCGGCTCCGGCAAAGAACACTGCGCAAAGCGCTATCCCGAATATGGCAAAAAGTTTATTTTTCATTTTTTTCGAATGCCTCGGCAAGAAGATGCAGGCTAAGGGAATAATAATCGTCCTTTTCCGCCTCCAGCTTCTTATCCGCCTCCTTCTTTAGTTTAAGATACAACGTGCCGTCGCCCTTTTTAAGAGCCGCAAGGGCGTATACGGCATAATACCCGCCCGGGGCCGGTGTGAGCGATAAAAAATCGTTCTTCAAATCCACGGACAAAGGGATATACCCGTTATTGGAATAGAATCTTAGCATCTTATCCGCGCCCTCTGGCATTGCCGAAACGTCGGCAGCTGCAGCGTAAAGGATGACCCTCACTGCGTCCGCGCCGAAAAATACGCTTCTATCGAAGGCCGCGCCCATGCTGCCGTTCTTTGTCTCCACCCAATCCGCGGGCAGGCACATGGAGCCAAAACATATCTCGCGCATGATGACGCGCGAGTCCTTAAAAACCTTTTCCCAGAACTTTTTATTGTCTACCTTCGAAAACGCCCTGTACGCCGGCAAAATGGCATACGAGGGATTTAGCATCACGGAACCGTCCTTCACGAATCCGAAAACGCTTGGCAGAAGGAACGTCCGTCCGTGGCGCTCGTAGACAAGGAGCTTTCTGATATCGGCTATTATCTTCTTCGCGCTATCGAGATACTCCGGGGTTTTCCACTTTGCCGAAGCCCTGATAAGCGCGTACGCTATCATTATGTCGCCATCAGTTGCGTTGTTCTTATCGATAACCGACCAGGTGCCGTCCTCGCGCCTGCCCCACTCCCAGGCAAAAAGGTTATCCTCTCTCACCATGAGATTGTCCTGCGTCCACTTCCACAGGGTCTCGAAGGTCTTCTTGTCGTTGTTGGCAACGGCAAGGAACATGGCGTACCCCTGCCCTTCGGAATGGCTGATGTGCCCCTGTCCGTAATCTATGGTGCGCCCGTCGACGGTTATGAAACCGTTCTTATAGCGCTCCCAGCGCGACTCCTTTGCCGATGCATTTGGCACAGCCGCAATAAGCAGCGCCGCGCACGCGGCAGCCGCTATGCTAAGCGCCCTTGCCGCCCTCAACCGTCCTCCTCTTTCTAAGCCTCATCATAAGATAATAGGCCAGGAACGCCAAAACTATTATCAGGCCGATGACAACGGCTATATAGAGCTTCGGGTACGACGACAGATAATAATCTATCATGCCGATATTGCCAAGCTTACCCGATGTATACGATTCGCCGACCTTTAACGACGTGACCTTGTACTTCGGTTCCCTGAACTCCACCATCACAAGATCGCCCTTTACCTCGCCCTGCACCTCGGGGTCGAGAAGCGCCTTACTAAGCTTCAAGACGTCGTCGTCTGTAGCCGCGGTCAAAAAGAGCACGCTTCTGCCCTCCTTATACGGGGAAGCGAACTGCATGAACATGCCCTCGTCAGGCCCAAGCCCTCCCTCCTGCGTGCTGTAGGCAAAGGTCTTCTTTTCCTCCCAGCTCCTCACAACCGGATACGGCACCTCAAGCGGGTTCGTGAGCTTTAGAGGCGCAAGCTTCCTGTACTCTTCGGGCACTCCGGCAACGTGCCCTATGACTATAAGCTCACCGTCATATTTATCGGGCTTCTCGTAGGTTATCGTGACGCCGAAGGCCGGATACCCGTTCTTCTGGCTTATAAGCCCGATAAGGTTATACGCAGCCGAAATATACTGGTCGTCCTTTTCCGTAAGATATATGGTCGAACCGAAGCCGTCTGGCCACCTGGTAATGGGGAAGCCGTTTAACATGAAGAGTTCGAGCGCCGGAAGCTCGACAAAATGCCCCATCTGCGGAAAATAGAATGTCGAGTTGTCGAAGACCGTAACGAACATGTTACGCGTCTGGAACAAATCGCACTCCTGGGCGTTGACGGAAAGTATGGATGCAAACGTTATGATGTTGCCGCCTGGCTTGAAGAGGTACGTCGGGATGTTTATCTTGTACTTCTCTATCATGTCGCCGCCGGTGTTGTTAAGGTGTATCGAGCGTATGGTCTTGCCGTTTAACATTATGAGCAGCACCGAATCCGGCCTGAGCCCGGCGCCGTAGGCAAAGTTCAACACGAGCTCGGCGTACTGGTTCTGCTTTATGAGAAAATCGGCCGGCAAACGGAAGTTAAAGTCCATGGGCGGCGGGTTAAAGCCCTCGTAGGTCGTCGTCGGGATGTTAAGTGTCTTGAAATCGAACTCCTTATCGGCGTCTAGCACGAGGCGTCCGCCGTACTGCTTAATCTCTGGCATCTTGAAGCCCGTGACCTTGAGTTCCGAAGTGCCCGGGAAGGCTATGGTCATGCTTGTCAGCGTCTCTGCAGCTATCTTTATGTCTTCCTTATTTCTTCCGGTCAATACGAGAAGCGCCCTTGTCTTATCGACACCCCCGCTCTTAAGCGGCATGTGCATGAGCTTTATGAACGGCCCGTCCACCTTCGGAAACGTCTGCCCGTACTTCGCAAGCAGCGCCGAGGCCTCGGCCCCGGTGCCAACGAAGATATTATCTTTACCATCCGTTAAATCCTTCGACACGTTGAAATACACCTTCCTGTAATCGAAGCGCTTGGCAATGCCGGAAGCCACTATGCCCGAGAGCGTGACGCTTTCCGAATCGCGCCCCTGCATCACTATGGTGATATCGCCTGCAGGTGTTATCTTCGGGTCGAATATGGCCTCGGTCGCCTCAGAGAGCTTTAGCGGCACGGGCTTTAGCGTGTACTCTATCTCTATCGTTGATTTCTCGAGCTCAAGCTTTGTCCAAAGCTCCGGTGAGCACGGCCTCTCGCATTCAAGCGTATAGTGCTGGGCAACGGAAATATTCAGGGTATTATAGCCCGGCTCGAAGAGCGCAGGGTCGACGTTGCCGTCGAACCTTCCGGGCAGCCCGACGGTGCCGAACTTTTTAACGCCGATAGGACGGCCGTTGAAGGTCGCGAGGATATACGACCTATCGGGGGTAAGCGCCGGGGAACTTACGTAACTTACAGAAACAGTAGCGCGTTTGACATCCCACCTGTCAGGCACAGGCACATGTATGGTGAATTCCCCTGACGTGCATCTTAAATCCGGCGTTTGCACGGCAGTCAACTTACTTAGCGGCATCTTGACCGTTTCGGCCTGCGCCGTAGTTACAGATGCCGCAAAAAGCAGTACAACAACCATAAATAATATTATCTTTTTCATGCTTCGACCAGCCTCCTCATGTAGTTTCTAAAAATTCCAAGCCCGCTGCCGGCAACCTTTGCCGAAAAAAGCACTATCGCCTTGTTGGCATAGTAGACACTCTGCACCGTTCCCTTGATTCCGCTTATCAAAAATCTATATATAAGCGCGCTTGTTTTTACCGGTCTTGTCTGCAGCTCCCATATATCGAGCCATCTCTGGCTGTCGCCGTAGACAAAACGCACTGCCTTGACATAATTGGCCGCGCTCGTTTTATATTCCGTGCCGCAGTTCGTAACGCCGCCCTTGAATATATTTCTCTGCACCCTGGCCTCGAACTCGTAGGTCTCGCCGTAGCTGTCGGCAGCGCGTATGATTATATCGTCCTCTCTCTTTACGTCAAAGGGAAACTTGCCGGCAAACCCGAGGCCCGTTAGCGACATGTCCTGGATGTCCGCCTTCACCCACTGCTTTACCCTGATAAAATAGACCTCCACCTGCCCAATGGCGATAATCCTGTGATGCTGCCTTATCTGCTTTGTCTCCCAGAAAGCTCCTAGCGCGAGCATGGCGAGAAAGATATTATAGAAGCACCACGCAAGCGTTATTGTTATGACGTCCCTGAATTCCGGATAATTTATCCATCTTACCACTGCCATCGGAAGAATGGCGACATTTAGTATAACGACCACGAAAAAGGTAAGGGCCATGGGGTTTAGGTACGACGACTCCTGCTTCTTGCCCTTCGGCGTTATCTTAAAAGTTGGCTTTAGCGGGCTCACCAGCACCGAGAGCACGGCAGGCATCAGGAACATTGACTGCACGCTCTCGTATATTTCGGAGAAAAAGGGTTTACGCACCTTGCCGTAGAGAAAGTCCATGGCAACGAATGTCGAAAAAATATGCGGCAGGGCAAAGGCGAATATCTGCGGAACAGCGGCATGGTAGACCTTCAAACCGAGGAGCAGGAAGGCCGCAGGCGCTATGTAGAAGATGAACCTCGGTATACCGAATATCCAGAAAAAGCAGGAGTTGAAGTAGCAAAGCCTTTGCCCCATCCTCAACCCTTTTTCTATGAGCGGGTTATTGAGTATCATAAGCTGCATCATGCCCTGCGCCCAGCGCGTCCTCTGGATGATGTAATCGTCGAAGGTCTCGGGAGAGAGGCCGCAGACCATGGGGCGGTTTATGTAGACGCTGTTATAGCCGCGGCTGTGGAGAAGAAACGATGTCTCCGCGTCCTCGGTTATGGAAACGCCCGATATGCCGCCGACCTCCATGAGATATTTTCTTCTAAGAACCGCTGCAGAGCCGCAAAAATAGCTCGAGTTCCACGCATTAAGGCCAAGGTGTATGACGCGGTAGAACATGTCGTTCTCGCCCGATATATTGGAAACAGCCGTAACGTTCTTCTCAACGGGCGTTGGATTGATAAAGAAGTGCGGCGTCTGCACAAGAAATAGTTTCTCATCCTTCTGGAACCAGCCGACTGTATTAAGAAGAAGGTCGCGCGTGGGCACGTGGTCGCAGTCGAGGATGAGCACCAGGTCGCCGTCCGTGTAGTTAAGGGCATGGTTTATGTTCCCGGCCTTTGCGGATTTGTTCGTCTCTCTCGTAAAGTACCCTACACCTAGCTCCTCGGCCATGCGCTTCAAGCTTATATGCCGCCTTATGGCCTCCTCGCTAAGCTCTGGCTTTGCCCTTCTCGCAACAGTCGAGCCGTCATTTAAAATATGTATCCTGAACTTGTCCTTTGGATAATTCATCTGTAGCGCGGCGACTACGGTGGTCTTTACTATATCCTCGCTCTCGGTATATGTCGGGACAAAGACGTCCACGACCGGATAGTTCGAGGGTTCGCCTTTTATGGGAATGATCTTATGCTCAAGGGGCCAGGCGTTTATCACAAGGCCCATGATATGAATGATAAAGGTATAGACCTCTGCCATGTAGAGCGTTGTCATGGCTATCAAGTCCCAGAAGCCCGTGTAGATGAGGGTTTCGGTGGTGCGCCATACAAAATACCTTACCGTAATAAAACCGGCGAGGACGATGAAGATAAGCCTTAATGGCGGTTTTTGAAAGGCCTTTATCCTGCCCATTATAAAGAGCGAGACAACAAGACCAAGGCCGATATGGAACTGCACCTGCGGATCAAGGTATCTTTCGACAAAACGAAGGGTAAATATAACGCCTAAGATGCTTATGAGCCCGGCGCTATAGGGAAGTATGTCCTTTACCCCAAGGCCTATGATATGCGCCCGGACTGCTTCATATAATCTTCGCGATATGGACATGCCCTGAAAATCCTCTCCCCTGCAAAAAACAAACAAATACCATCAGGTGTTATCCTGGCTATACCTGAATAACACCTAATCCCATGATTATGCAAGAATTTTCAGTTTAACTATATATGAATCAAAAAAGAATGTCCACTATAAAATGACTATAATTTATGGGGTGATTTAAATGAAAAACCGCCTGATTCCTTACCTTTTATAACGCGCAGTGTCGCACATCCATTATGCTATCTCGGCCATGAGGTCATAGGCAGAGACATTCTTGACCCTGGCCTCCACAATATCGCCGGGGGCGGCACTTCCTTCCTTTATATACGTCACGCCGTCCACCTCAGGGGCCTGGGTGGAGGCTCTGCCAACAAGCGAGTAACCGTCGAAGCTGCCCTTGGCCTCGATAAGCACTTTAATAGTAGAACCGATTAAGGCCTTGTTTTTCTTAAGAGATATCTTTTTCTGGCAGCCCATGAGGCGCCTAAACCTCGCGGCCTTTACCTTTTCCGTAAGCTGCCCGGAAAGCCTGGCCGCAGGTGTGCCATCTTCTTTGGAATACTTAAAAACGCCGAGCCTCTCGAAGCCCGTTTCCTCGACAAAGGTGAGTAGCTCTTTAAACTCCTTCTCTGTCTCGCCCGGAAACCCGGCGATTATGGAGGTCCTAAGTGTTACATCCGGTATCGCCCGCCTTATGCGCTTTATAACATCCTTTATCCCGGTCTTCGTACCGCTCCTGTTCATGGCCTTTAGCACGCGCGTCGAGATGTGTTGCACCGGCATGTCTATGTACTTACATACCTTATCTTCATCGCGTATTACTTTTATAAGTCCGTCGGTGATGCGGCTCGGGTAGAGATAAAGCAGCCGTATCCACTCTATGCCGCCAACCTTTGCAAGTGACCGCACGAGTTTCGGTAAATCCGCGCCCTTTAAATCTCTGCCAAAGCTCGTAATGTCCTGGGCAATAAGATTGATTTCCTTGACCCCTGCCTTTGCGAGGTCTTCTGCCTCTCTTACGACCGAGTCTATGGTTCTGCTTCTGAAAGCGCCGCGTATGGACGGAATAGTGCAGTACGAGCAGAGGTTACTGCAGCCTTCCGCTATCTTAACATAGGCAAAGTGGCTTGGGGTTGAAAGAATGCGCGGCGTGGAATAGTCATGTACATAGGTGGAGATGCCGGCCATGACGCGCTCTTTCGGGCCGTTTTTAACGACATCGGCGATTTTGTGGTACTCTCCGGTGCCGATAAAGCAGTCGACCTCCGAAAGTTCACGCTCTAGCTCGCCCTTATAGCGCTGCGTAAGACAGCCTGCGACAATGAGCATCCTGCAGCGCTTTTCTTTATACTCGGCAAGCCCGAGTATCTCGTCAACAGACTCCTTTGCAGCACTTTCGAGAAACCCGCATGTGTTGACGATGATGACGTCCGCCGCCGCCCTGTCAGTGACGATATCCAGCCCTGCTGCCTTTAACATGCCAAGCATGATTTCCGAATCAACAAGGTTCTTCGGACACCCGAGACTTACAAGGCATACTGTTTTCAGATTATTTGCCATAAGCTGATATTATAGCGCGAAAAGGGGCGGCGAATAAAGGAGGAAAAGCAGGCTACTTAAGAAAAAATACCGTAAAATAACTGGTAACGCTCTTTAAATCCGGCCTGCCTGCTATAATGGCGGCATTCGAATGCTCACGGAAATAAACGCTATCTATGCCCGAGTCCTTTAGAAATTTCATAAGCATGAACAGCCCCGGCCTATTATCCGCGTCAACATCCTTTATCCTGCCGATATCGAGCCCCTGTATCACGGCCTTGGAGCGTTCATCCATTTTATCAGCCTCCTTTGGCGTCTTATCATGTGAAAAATCCATACTAAGAAGGATAACTGTGCCCGGGTCCTTGGCGTAACGCTTGAGTTGTTCTGCAAGTTTCAGCATGTCAGGCCTCGACACGTGGTTACGTACAAGAATTGGCACTATCCGCGCCTCTGGAAAATATTGCTTTACAAAAGGTATCAGTATTCCGACTGAGTGCTCGCCGCTAAATGCCCCGGCATCTTCCTTAACTGAAATAGCCCGCCTCATATTGCCTACTGCATCGGCATCGGCGCTTATCATGCCAAAAGGCGTCTTCCACGGCAAAGAAGAAAAAGACGCGCTGTAAATACCCTTACTGTAATGGTCGGGGCCTATGAGGATTATGCGCTTGGGAGAACCCTGCGCGGCAAAACATTCGAAAAAATCCACCATCATCGAACTTGCGAGAAAATGGTGCGGCAGTATCCCGGCCCTTGGTTTCTTATCGCCAAACGCGCACGCGGAATGAGGCGCGCGCTTGTAGCTTTCGATTGCCCTGAGAAAGGTCTCGGGGCTGTCGCTATAAGACGTATAGTGACGGTCTCTGGCAAAGAGCGGCTGTGCCCAAAACAATATCAGGCACAAGAACGCTATAGCGGCAGCCCATGGCCAAAATGCCGGCTCTACTTTCTTATCTTGCGATACCACTCCGGCTCCAGCTTTTTAATCTCAGGGTCATCACTATACACCTTGGCCTTCCATTCCTTATCAGTCCAACGCTTGTTAGAGGCGAATTCATACCAGGAATAAATATAGCCGGATGTCAGCCTTGTGCCGCCGTAGTAGTCTTTGACTACCACAAGCATGAATTGCGGCACGCCTATGGCCACGCTTCGCACCATGCCGTCCGCACTGGTTGCTACATCGGCAATAAGCGCCATCTTAAGATACTCATCGTCTACAATATCTCCGGAATCACGCGGCAGTAGCAAACCCCTGTCGATACTGTTGGCGATGCTATTTATCTTCATATAATCGTCTTTCGTAATTGGACTACCCTCTACCTGTTTCTTCGCAATCTCTCCGGCATCCTTAACCAGGTCCTCGAAGGTCAGGAACTTATCCCTGTACTCCTCCGTCAAAAAATCACTGCCAAGGTCCTCTCTAAGCCTGGATACGGCCTTGCCAATCGTAGTGAAAAATAAGATATTCGGCTCCACATACCCCCTGACATACGGCTCTATATATGACGGTATCTCAAAGGAATCGCCGCTGCCCTGCTCCGCATGACTTTGTTCGGAGTAGAGTATCGTATCGTGCTTTGCCTCTGTCCACGAGCCAAGGGCGCTGTTGAGGTTTTTATACTGCCACGGCTCCTTCACGGCGAAAAGCTGCTTACTGCGCGTCACCACAAAAAGCGACTTGAGCGTTTCCATCCACGCATCATAAAACGTCTCTTTCTTCTCTATTTCCCCTGCCATTTCTATTTTAAGCCCCTTTAACCCTGCCTCATATCCGTTCCAATTGTTTTTTCTCTGCATCTCGGCAGTGAGGTCGCCTGCGGCAGCGGAGCCGAACACCGCCATAACATCCACAGCATACGGCAACGGCCTCGGAGGCCCCTCAGCTGCTATGGCCGGGCTGGTAAGCCGGTTGAAAATATAAGCGTCCCACATGAACCTCTGGCCAAGGAATTTAAAACCCTCTGTCTCCTTGAGCTTTACGCCATGCGACTTCTTGCCAGCCCCGGCATGCGAGCTGACTATCCTTTGTCCTTTAAGAATTTCACGCGCCTTAAGTTCGAAGCTCTTTAAGGCATTCCCGCCGCCCTTTGCAATATCGGCTATCTCGGGCACTTCCTTGCCAAAGACCAGCTTACTGACCTTTCTATAGTCGCGCGGCCCCCAGTCATCTGTTTTGCCTATAAGTTTCGTAAGTACGCCGTCTATCCTCTCCCACTCCTTAAGACTCCCCGAGTTTTCAAGGCCCCTTACCATCAATATGGCGGAAAGCGTGGCCCTGTCGCTACTGACTAAAAACGACTGCCTTCCATACCACATCATGGCGCGAAAATAACGCGCAAGCGTATCATCTGTTTCAACTGTGCCGCCACTACCCTTTACTGATTTTTCCTGATAATGCCCTCGCACCTTGTACTGCGTAAAGTCGTCTGCGCCTATAGTCATCTCATGCTCCAATTTCGGGGCCCTTCCATCTGCCGCAACGATTGCCGCAGTAATGGCATTTACATCAGCCTCGACTTCCTTGTCCGGAACGAACTTCGGGTCAAACAACTTTGCCGCGACTGAAAAGAAAGCAAGGTTCTGTAAAAGCGCCTTTCGTATATCTTCGTTCCCCTGCCCGAGGGAATCGATATCTTTCTTTGTCTCGGCCAAAATACCGAGCGTCAACGCCTGCATTGCCGGGAATATTTTCTTTGCCTCGACATCCTGAAGCATCCTGTCGAATAACAAATGAAAGGAATGTAGGAATAAATCCGACGTAAGAAAAATTGCGCTGCTCCCAACATGATAACTATCGGCCATGTCGTCGGCATAGATATCTTTCTTAGGACTAGGAGCGTGGACATAAAAACCGTCTCTGGCAAGACGCTTTCGCTCCTTCTCGGAAAGCTCCGCTTCAAAGTGGCGCGAAGATGCCGGAACCTCCGAGAACACAAGGCTCGATTCGTCTATCTTTGCCTTATCCATCGGCTCCGCGTCTTTTGCCTTTATATAGCCGTACCGTTTATTACCGTGGTCATCGTCAAATTCGAGCTTCGTCCACATCTCACCGTTATACTCGAACTGCCCGGCGCACCGTGGTTCCTCGATTATCTCTCCCTGATAAAATGTCATTATTCTGTCCTCCTTCCCCGGAGCACGTAGCACCTCCGTTTCTTTGACAACTATGCGGCGTACCGCCTCACACTTGACCGACAGAGGTTCTTGCCATAGCTTATCTATAACAATAAACCCCTCGCCCTTCCCGTCGCTATCCGCCACAATCTCCACAACGTTCGGATGTTCCTTAGATCTTTTCCCTACGATAGTTTCACCATAATAATAGCCCCGCGGGAATGGTTCACCATCATAATAAAGCCGCTCTAATTCAGAATAACTTGCATTTTCATATTTCCACGCCTCATCTGGTTTCTTTCGAACATAGACTATATCAGAAATAACAACAAATGTATTATGTTCCCCTTCGACAATCGGCAAAACCGCTTGCGTACCGGAATTCTTATCTCCGGAACATCCTATGAAAAATATCAACACCAACAAAAGCGGCAACAGATATCTCTTTTCCATGCTTCACCTCCGGATATAATTGAACAGAACAACTCCGCCACCACTGCTTGATGCTCACAGTCTATCGCAACCCTGCCCTATCACACCGAATACGCCTTTTTCACGAGCATAATCTCGTCCTCGTGCGCGAGCTTTGCTGCCGCGTCCGAGGGGGCAAGCCATTCGATTTTATCCACTTCGTCGTTAGGAACGAACTCGCCGCTTTTTATCTTCATCTTCCAGAAGAGGACAACCTTGGGCACGCTGTCGACAAAATAAAAAATCACGTCGCCAAACCCGGTAATCGAGCAATCAAAGCCCGTCTCCTCTTTCACCTCGCGAAGCGCCGCGGCCTCCCACGCCTCCCCTTTGTCGAGCTTGCCCTTTGGAAGCGACCACTCGCTGCCGTAACGCGTCCTGTGAATAAGAAGAATCTCTACACCCGACTTCCCCACGCGCTCGACAATGCCGCCCGCTGCCTTTATGAGCTTTTTATCCTTTGCCATAGCCACTCTCCATTAAATATCCATAACGGACAAACTGCCTTCATTGTTAAAAAACCTTTGTGTAGCGGACAATAAGCTTGTATTTTTCAAAAAAACCGTTCCTGGTGGTGATATCGCCGCCATATTGCAACGTAACGCGGCCAAACGGGAATTTTGCTATGCCGGTCAGCATGTACCTGTTCTGGCGTAAGTCGTCGTTCCTTCCAACACCGTCAAGGCTAGTCTCTCCGCCGGCCGAATAAAAATACGTCGCAGCAGCAGAGAACGCTGATGTGACATTATACATAAACCCCAACTGTCCGCTATAGAGAGCATCCTGTGCAAGATTCTTTCGCTGAGAGCCGTAATCGGGGTTGGTCTGGTACCATACTGCGTCCAGCGCTCCCATCCACTCAAGCCCGCCAATAAATGGCGCGTGAAAACCGACCTGCAACGCCGGGCGGTACCTGTTCTCGCCCATATTGAACAACCGCTCGTGGCTGTAACTTCCGGTAGGCACCGTAAGGTAAGCGGCAACGGCGACATACGACTTTGTATCTTGATTGGCATAAGGCCAGACACCGAACGCCAGAGTAGTATCGCCAAAGCCAGAGTCGCCCTCGTACTTCGAAAGTGAGCCTCCGGGGTGCACGTAACCTGTCGAGGACTGTACGTAAGTAACGCCCGGGTGCCCGAAAATCTCGAACGAACGTCCATAGCGAAGCAAAAATTGCTGCGCCACTATCTCGGGATTACCGGGCTGTTTTTCCTTGTCAACATAAAGATCTCCGCGCTCGCTCAAGAAATACGAAGCCTGGATAATATTCATTCCGGGCTTGGGGGCGCGTATCTCTCCGGGCTGCAAATCGATTGCGTAAGACCGCGAGACAAACGCCATAATAAGAGCAAGTGCAATAAAACATGACCTAAAAACAATTTGCATGAATACATCTCCGTCGCTATCAAGTATTTGCGGCGTAAAAGCAGACTACACCGCCGATTTGAATTTTACCCTCTTAGTCCAGGAACAGTCAAGGCACAAAACCGCTTCAAAGCGCAAACAAAAAGGGGTTAGCCCAATTGGCTAACCCCTTGATTTTAGTGGTGTCCGGAGACGGAATTGAACCGCCGACACGAGGATTTTCAGGCTTTCGGAATAAAATCCCGCCTTGTTATATTTAGTCATATCCGGTAATGAATGTAAGGGGAAATCAGGATTACCTGGTAATGGGTTTTATGGTTAATATCGGCTGTTATCGGCTATTTACTATACACTAACTATACTCCACCCGGTCATGTTGCCGTTTAGGTCGTATGAATATGTCTTACCGCCGACGTTTGTTACTGCGTGCGGCCTGGATGAATTGTATTCGTAGGTATAGTCGTAAGTCAGGTCGCGGTTGACGTTCGGGTCGCCGCTTGCGCGAAGCGTTTCGTTTAGCTGGTTCGGGTTTATAACCCGAACCGAAAAAGTTTTGGTTCAAGTTGCAAACTTGAACCAGCGAAATGAGGTAGGTGAAGGTGAGTTGTCAAAGAGCGCGGACGATGAGTGTCGGGGGAACGATTGGGGTTTATAGATTGACTTCCAAGACGGTATCTACCCGGCTTTTACAGGTTATATCTTCTCTATCACCACATCAACAGAACTTTCTTCTAAAAAAACACCCGCATCCAAGTGATAATGCGCACCTTCCGGCACATTATTATCAGCTAATTTTATAAGACTCTTGGCCAAAGATAACAATCCTTCGCGATTAGCGGATATAGTACACTCATTATTCGAGACAGAAAACTTCACAACCATATTGTTTTCTACTTCATACAAAACTCCTGTAGCACTATCATATCGGTCGTATTGAAAAATAAATTTTTCTAATACCATAAATAATCCTCCTTTTATTAATCACTTAAATAGATATGCTTGTTTTCGAGTAACTTGGCACCCTTTCCAATTGGTTTGTCATAGGTTTCAAAATTCATATGTGGTCCTTTTCCATGCTTACCAAGAATATCGCTATCTCCCATTCTAACTTGCCTAAGGCCATCACTTGATACAAATCTGCCATTCCCCTTGGATTGATATCCCTTACCTAAAAACTCTGCCGCAGCATCAAGAGCCTCATTCGTCGACAACTTCATGCCATCAGCAAGCTTTAAAGGTGCCTTAGAACCACCGCTTACAGGTGGCCCCTGGTACTTCAGGGCTTCGTCGAGATGCTTAACGCCTGTGCCTACGGTGATTGTTCCGTGTCCAGCTACAGCCAATCCACCAACAGCAACAGGCCCACCAACCACCACGCCGACACCACCGGTGCCAACAGTTACAGCACCACCACCAATAGCGGCGTCCACACCAACCACCATCTCACCAGTACCCTGTACTATTGCAAATTTAGTACCGGCTATATAACCGGAATTAAAATCACCTGCATCCGTTGCAGATGCAAGGTTATCCCCATATAGCCACTTATGCAATAGACCGCCGGTAACAGCATCTCCGTACCCGGCTGCATTACCAACTACTCTGTCCCAAAAAGTTTTTCCATCCGGGTCACTATAACGAACCGGATTGATTCCGGCGTAAGTATAGAGCCCGAGGTTTACCGGATTAAACACCCCGCCCATGCCCGGGAGGTTTGCGTCGCGCTCCTCATCTCCCGTCGGCAGATACGCCCCAAGTATCGGATCCGGGCTTATCCAAACCGAAATGCGCGGGTCGTAGTACCTTGCTCCAAAGTAATACAGACCGGTCTCAGGGTCAAGTTCTTTTCCCGTAAACTTATACCCAAAGTAAACGTCGCTCCTCGATTCCTCCACCCACGTCTCGCCGTAGGGGAAATATTCGAGGTGCTCGTACGGCTCGCCGTCCGCATCCGTTATAAAACTCGAACTGCCGAGATGGTCGGTGTGGTAGAAATAAACCGTGCTCGTCTCGACCTTGATTGCGCCTGCGCCGGACGCACCTCCGCCATTACCCGCACCACCGCCATTGCCGCCAGTTCCACCGCCTGCATTCCCGCCACCATTTCCACCGCCGTTGTTTCCACCGGGCGCACCGCCACCACCTCCGCCTGTGCCTGGCACGATGTCTCCATTATTGACCGTGTACCCGAGCCTGTCGAGCCGCTTATATATCCCGAGCTTCTGTCCGTTGCCGTTCGACAGCGCGTTCTCAAGACCTTTTTCCGAATTGCCGGGCAGAGCCGAGATTGCTTCGCCTCCGCTCGCAATGACAGAACTATTCTTCGCACTACCTGTTACCTTTGCATCCGCAGCATTTGGCGCAACAGCCTCCACTGTCACCCCTGTGCCGCTTGCAGTAGACGCACCTTGGGTGTCGATAGCCGCTGTCTGCGTCTTTTTCGCGCTGCCTTTGCCGTTGCCTTTTACAGCCGTGGCCGTGTCGTTCGTGGTGTATGGCCATGTCGTGGTCTTCTTGGCGCTTCCCTTTACCTGCGGCCCACGGTCGAGCCCCTTTAGCCTGATCTTCGTCGCAATGCGCGTCGTGCCCACAAACACGTGCTTACTGTGTATCTCGCCGTTCCTGACACTGTACTCAGGCGTTACGTACACCGTCTCGCCGTACGTGCCCCTCTTGGTTACGCGCGTGCCTCCGGCATCGTAGGTAAAGTACGTTCCTCCGTTATCGGTAACCGCCTTTACGCGGTTATCCTCGTCCCATTCGATTACGCGCTTCTTGCCGCTACTGTCATCGGTCCATCCGGTCATGTTGCCGTTTAAGTCGTATGAGTACGTCTTGCCGCCGACGTTTGTTACTGCGTGCGGGCGCGATGAGTTGTATTCGTAGGTATAGTCGTAGGTCAGGTCGCGGTTGACGTTCGGGTCGCCGCTTGCGCGAAGCGTTTCGTTTAGCTGGTTCTTGGTTCTAAAGTTGCCAATCGAGTCGTAGGCAAAGCTCGCCTCGTACCTGTTTACCCTGTCCCTCGAGTACTTGTACGAGCCCTTTGCGCCAATCAGCCTGTGGAGCGGGTCGTATGTGTAGGTCTGGAGTACTAAGTTCGCGTCTCCGTTCATGGTGATGACAAACGGCTCGTTCGATACGCTTAAGATGTTGCCAACGCGGTCGTAGGAGTAGTCCACGTTCTGCACGACCTTACTTTCCGCGGCCTGCGTCACGATGCCCTTTAAAAGTCGCGTCAGCGGGTCGTAGGAGTAGGCCGTGGTAACGCCGTTACCGAGCTCTATACGCGTCCTCTGCCCAAACTCGTCGTAGAAGATGTCGGTGAGGTAGTTGAACTCGACACCTTCTTTTACGCCCTTTGCCGAGGTGACAAGCCCGCCCTTGTCGTACGTGTACGAGAGAACCTCGCCGTCCGGGTAAATCATCTTTTGCATCCTGCCGAAAGAATCGAACTCGTACTCGGTCGTGTACTTACGCGTAGAGAGCGTAGGGACGTGGCTTAGAACCGACTTAACGGACTTTACCGTCTCGCCAAGCTTTCCGTAGAAGAGCTCTTCGGCAGCCTCTGCGCCCGATACGCGCGCAAGCCTTCCGGCGCGGTTGAACTCGGAATTTGGCGCGCCGTACTCGTAAACCGTGTCCGGGGTATCCGGGTAATCCGCCCTCTTTAAGCGGCTATATTCGTACTCAAAGAGTATCGCCTTCCCTAGCGCCCTGAGGTTCGCCGTGACCTTCTTTGTAAGGTTTCCGGCAGGGTCGTATGCAAACTCGGTTTTGCCCGTGTCCGGGTTGTCGATGGATAGGCGGCGCCCGAGAGTATCGTAGGTAACGAGCGTTTTATTGCCGGCAGCGTCAATGACCTTTGTTATCTCGCCCATGGGATTATAGGCGTACTTCATCACTATGCCGAGCTCTTCCCTGACCTCGGTTATATTGCCTCTCACGTCCTTAAGCGTGCTCTTGGTGCTTCCCTCTGCGTCGGTAACCTTGGTGATGAACCTGCCGCTATCGAAGCCGTAATCGCTCGTGGTAACGGAGCCGTCCGGGAGCGTAACCCTTATGGTCCTATCGAGCGCGTCGTAGACGAACTCGGTCGGGTTCTTCGGCGCGCTGTTAGAGTAGTACTCCGCGCCAAAACCGCCAAATACCGGCTGCCCCTGCATCACCGCCCTGCCAAGACCGTCGTACACGGCCTTCCCCGACACTATCATGCCGTGCTGCTTCTCGCCGCCAGAAGACACCTCGCCTTCCTTCTTGGTCTGAATGACGCGCTTAAAGCCGTCAACGTAAATGACAGTATCGAGGGTTTCGCCGGATGTCCACGTTTCCTTGTTCTTCGTATACGCCCACGCCGGAACCGCCTCGGGATGATACTCGAAGGCAATGGTCGGCACATCGGCCCCTATGTCATAAGGCCCGTAAATCGCCTTGGCCCTGCCAAAGCTGTCGTAAACGTATTTGACAGCATTCTTATTGATGTCGCTTGTCTCGAGCGGCAGACCGAACCTGAAATCGTACGTGCCGCTTGACTTATACCCAAACGAGTCCGTAATGCCGGTTACATAGGTATGCGTGCTCGCGTCGTACGCGTATGTCAGGGCATACCTCTCCCCTTTGGCGTTCTTTGGGCCGGTGAATACGGATATGTTGCCGTACGCGTCGTAGGAAATATCCATAACCGCAGAGCCGCCAGATGCCGTGGAGGTAAGCTTTACAAGATTGCCCTTCGAATCATAAGCCCCCAACCTCTCACGGTAAAGAGCGCCGTCGCCGCCGTACACCTTTATCGAAGCGGGCCTGCTCACTATCCACGACGCAGTGTCGTAGCCGTAGGTTATATTGGCCTTCACATCGTCGTAGCTTCCGGAATCCCCGGCATCGGCAACTGCCGTAACGTTGCCGTAATCGTCGTAAGAGTACGAAGTATGTGTCTCCTTGCCTGCCTCGTCGCGGCCCTCATAGAAAAGATTATCCGTTTTGATAAGCTTCGGGAACACCGTAGCAACGGCCTTCCTTACGGGGTTTAGCTCGGCCTTGGTGTCTATATCGTAAAGAACATAGGTGTTCTTCGTCTCCGTGTACTTTTTGCCATCCGCGTCCGCCATTACCTCGCTCTTAAGAAGCCCTTTGGCGTAATAACCATTGGTCGAGAATTTACGCGTAACGGTCCTGAATGGCACACCGCTTGCGCCGTCCTCCTGTGTCTCGACGACCTCGGCAAACCCGTAGAACTCGCGCTCGTAGCGGTCGTACTTGCCCTTCTTATAAGTATACGACGCGGCAAGCGTATCGATGCCGTCGCCGGAAACACCGTCATGCGCCTCGACGCGGCTGACTACCCAGCGGCTGTGCGGATCGTCGTAGGTGTTGCCCGTTCTCTTGTACTCTATCGCGAAATCCGACCCAAGCGGACGCTTGACGCTCTTTAACAGATTCGTCCTGCCGGTCTTGTTGATGGCGGCTGTAAGGAAACTATCCTTTGTGGAATACACCTGGTCGGCATACCCGTCGCCATTTATATCCATAAAGGCCGTCTCCTGCCTTGCGGCCGTCTCGCCGTAATCGGCACCGGGATTTAAAACAACTTTCGCAACCCCAAACAAACATATGATGCCTGTAACATATCCACCGCCGCCTTTATTTTCGGAGTATCCTTTGCTTGTATCTTCACCAAAGATATTGCCTTCCCACTTTTTGGCAGGAGCAAACCCTGCCCCTGTATTAATGCTCACATGCATGGCTGAACCGACCATAAAGACAAAATCGGGAAGACCGTCACCATTTACATCGGTAAGTGCTGTTTCTGAGCGAGTATCGCTCTTCGAATAACTAAGACCTCCGGCAAATGAATAATTACCAATATTAAAACCAGGAATTCCTGTGCTCAACGACAGCTGCTCACCTTCATTTTTATCCAAGACGGCATATCCCCAATATTCCGCCGGCGCGAACTTATAACCAAGATTAAATGCAACCATCAAGCCGTCGCTGCTCACACCTACCCTGTCAGGCAATCCGTCGCCGTTCATATCGACGAGCTCGTTTACACCTGTCTCCAAACTGCTTCCTTCACTAACCGAAAAATCCGGCATCATTGTTACAGTAACGCCTATAGCAAAAGACTTTGCTACCGCCAATGCATTGACGCTCGCTGACAAACCTACAACCTCACCTTTCGTATCACTAACCCTCGAGTAACTGCCATACCCTGCCGCACGCCCTTTGCTTTCATAACCGCCATTGGAAGAACTATACAAAACAACAGACTTACCCAAAATATCCGGAAACCTATCGCCGTTCAAATCCATGTAATCGAGAACTGTTTTGCCTGTGCCACTCCCTTGCGAAACACTACCACCTATGGAAAGTTTACTTCCAATACTAGCAGACAACCCTCCTCCATAGGACCTTTCCGTTGCCTCGGTAAGCTTTTCAACCGCGATTTTACCTGCAAAATCGCCAGCCCGTGGAACAGATATATAATCCAATCCCAAACGTGAACTGCTAAACGCTGTTCCGGTTACCCAACTAAGGTCATCCGCGCCGAACCATTTCGAATTTTTAGCGTCTGGAATCATGACAAATGATTTTCTCGCCTTGGCGTCTTCCGTGGACTGTATTATAAAATCATTCTCAACCATGGGCGCCACGGCTCTGTCACGATTTCCGTTATAACTTGCGACAGACCAGCCCCTGTACTGAGCGGAAAACACATCTTCTGTTTTTAAGGGCATGTTCCAAACTGCTTCGACAACAACTGCATCTTCATAAACATTGCTTACCGCAACGCCATACACTTTATTCCCTAACGTTATCGTAATATCGGCTCCGTGGAGATATTCGCCGATATTACCGCCGTAGGTTGCAAAGAAAAAATCCACCTTGTCTTTCTCAACCAAGGTAACGTTCTTTCCTGCAAGGTTCGCAAGATTACTACCCGTCTCATTTACCTCAATGACCATAGACTCGATTATTTCGTCACCACGTTTTATGGCAAAAAAGACAGTCCCTTCAAGTGCCGTATCTTCCGGCGCGCTAACATTAAATACCGGCTTTATCAAAGCATCTCCGCCAACCGGGGCCTGCCATACAATTGCCCCTAAAGGTAAAACAGAAGCCTCGTGCTCTTGAACGCGCTTTCCAATCCATGTTTCAGGCGAATTAAAATCAAGGAAAAGTTCGTCTCCAGCCTTTAACTGCGGAACAAGAATTGCCGACGGTCGATTATTTAGTACGCCATCCTTGTTGACCGTAAATTTCTCTTTCCCGACAAGCTCCCCGCGCTTTTTAACGGTGAACGCAACGCTGCCGCTTTTTTGCGAATTAGCATCGGCAGCAACTTCCAGCACCGGCACCACAAGCGCGCTACCATCCTTCGAGGCAACCCATGACGCCTCTGCCAAAGCATTAGTGCTATTTTGATAAGTCTCTAAATCATACGCCATATTTATTACCGCAACATCGCTACCGTCTTCTCCCTTGGGCGCATCCTCGCCGTTGATTTGCGTATACACGGCAGAAGGAGCCCATTCTATCATGGAGGCGTCTATGCGCGAATCGGCAATAACCGCAAGTCGCAGGTCATCGTATATTTCAATTGGCGAAAGCTCGCCTTTCGGCCTTATTTCCTCGGGCACATTAGAATAATCCGACGCCTTCGGCTGTATGACTTCTTTGACCTCTATCTCAACAATATCATCAAAAACAACAGTACCGACCTCCTTACGCCCTACATTCTTCTCGATTATCGGCTCACCGTTTTTATAGACAATTATCTTTATATCATCGGTCGTTATACCCTTCTTTACGAAATCTCCTTGAATGCGCACTACCCCTTTGGCCGGCATTGAAGTTATCGCGCCGCTATTTATGGTTACAAAATCCTCCGAACTCTTATACCTAAAGACATCCAGTCCGTTTACATCTTTTTTCTCCGAAGACACGTTAACGTAGGAAATCTCGGGATCCCAGGCAACAACATCATAGACTCCGTCGAAAACCGACTGCACCCTGAAATAAATCCTGTCGCCAGCATTAACATTTATATAATCGACATTACCATGCGCATGCCACGTATAATCGTCGGCCTCTATCCTTTTGGCCCACAATTCGCTACCATTATGCTGTATGACAACCCTGACACCGTCCGCGGTCTCATACTCGCCGCGCGCACCGGACATATCTTTGATCAACTTCACACTTCCGTCTATCTTCACCACACCGCCAAACGGCGCCACCCATCTCTTCACAGTATCGAGAAGCGGAAACACATCCACCTGCTCCTCATAAAAAGCCGTATAGTCGTCCAGTAATCCTTCAGTTGCTATACTCTTTTCTCCGACAGGAACAGCTGTCTTACTGCTATCGGCCGTAAACGTCGGTACGCCGTCATCATTTAAATAATTAAAAAATACGGTGCCCCTAGAAACCATATCAGGCAACCCGTCACCATTTACATCACTAAAATAGGCCGTTATATTGCTGCTTGTCTTGGTTCTATATGACGTAAAAGAGCCATTTATGCCGCTGGCACCCAAATGCAATTCCGGGCCATTGGCTACGGTGACACTTCTACTTTCACTTATAACCTTAAGCGACGGCAACGCAATTCCTGCGCCAAAAGAAATAGCATCAGACCCACTAGTTTTCCCAGGACGATAATAAGAATATCCACCCTCTCTAAAAACTTTATCTGGCACACCGTCTCCGTTCAAATCCAGCATAGCAAGCATGCCATCGCTTTTCCCTTTTGTATAACCGTGCTTCCAGCCAACACTATTACTCTTATCCCTGCTACACCCAATACCAACACCGCCATAAAAATGCCCGCCGAACTGGCTGGACTCAGACCCATTTATAGCACTTGCGTACACGTTATTTTTTATTTTCTTTCTTATATTATCTCCGCCCGAATTGACGCCTATTGCCGATTCAAACCCGGCATACGATTGAGAGCCCGCACCGTCAACATCGTCGTAATACGAGAACTCATGCGAGTTAAAAGCCGCGCCATTGGCGCCGAACTGCTCCACCTTCGAAAGTAACATCTTCTCGAACGCGCCTTTTTTATACGTAAAGGCATAACTTCTGACTTTGGAGCCGTTGAATTCCACATCTATCCTCTTAAGAAGCTCGGCAGTTACAACCTTAAACCCTCCCCTTGCGTCTATGCTTACATCCTTACGCCTCGACTCTGCGGAATATCCGGAAAGCTCCGCATCACGGACAAACTTTATCTTATATGGGCCGCTTACACCTTCGTGCCCGGTATATGAAATCTCCTTAAGATACTGCTGAACGCCCTCAACCGTTCCGTTCTTCAGCCCTTTATCCAACACCTTTGCGTACGTATAATCGATGGTGTTGCCATTGGTATCGCGCACCTGTTTTAGCAACCACCTGTAGACGTTGCCACTAAGAGGGTCGGCAAGTGTAGCAGCATCGTCTTTCCCGTTCGACCCGCCGCCGTAGTAATATTTTGTGCCGTCTTTGCCGATAACTTCCCACCAGTAATTATCGGGCGCACTGCCGTGCCTCTGTATTCTGCTAAAAGCTCCTTCCACGCGCGTATGGAATATCTTTTCGCCACTCCTTGGTTTTGCCTCTTCCCTATGCGTAAGAGGCGTAAGCTGCTCGCCTTCGAGCAAATAGGTTTCCGTCTCGAAATCCTTATCATATCTCGGCGCGCCCCAACGCGTGTCTATGGACACGGACTGAACAGGCACGTCCCATCCAATACCCATCCATCCGTTACCGCCGGAAGAGTTGTAAACCACATTGACGCTTGGCTGCATCCCGCGCCTGCCTTGCGGAATCTCTATGGGATAGCTAAGACGCGCGTCTCCCGTATTACCGGGCTTCGGAGCCTCTATCACGTTAACCTTGGCGCCAGGGTCGGCGGCCTTTATATCCTTTATCGTATTGGGATTGTACGAAAGAGCGTCCGGATGTTCCGGCATAACAAGGGTGGCGTTTATCATGTCTGTAAAATGATCGGTATCATTGAGCACTATACCGCGCTTCTTATCCAAGCTTACTTTTTCAAGCTTTTTCCAGTGTCCTTCTTTTTCATCATAGTAGAAGGTCCATACATCATCTTCCGAAACGCCATCCGGAACCAGCGCCGGGTCATATGGCAGTTCCAAACGTATTTTCTTACTGAACTTTAGCCCGTGCGGCTTAAACCTATATCCGGCATCCGGCGCTGTAACATTGACCATTCCAGGGTCGAGCGGCGGCAGATCCGCCGACCTTAAAGCCGTTATGGATATCTTCGTATCCTTCTTCAATGCCCCAGGCGGTATATCGAGTTTCGCCCCCTTAAGACCGAATTTTTTCCCCTTCTCTACCGTTACAAGTTCCTCTATTTCGTCTTCATCGCTATAGTTCTCTACTTCCTCTGGCGCACCACTTCCACCGCCTGTTATGCTCGAATGCGGCAGTTGTTCTTCCTTTCTGTATGAAAAAAGCTCTACGACCTTCTGCACCACCAAGCCATCGGGATACACTGCCTTTATTAACACATTCCACGACGCTTCATCGGGCTCACCGGCATAACCTGCCTCGTCCTTGGTAACTATAACGCCAAAACCGCCATCCTGTGAGGCATATGGTTTTCCGGCAATAAATATCTTCGGCGTACCGGCACCGCTTCTTTCCGCCCATCCGGCAATATACGCACGCCTTCCGTAAAATTCCCCGTTTTCCGGCGAAGATACTTCTATATTCGCCTCGGGGATTCTCGTTAAAGTACCGCTTCCGCCAAGTTTTACCTCATAAATTTTGCCGCCAACACCGCTTTCACTGTCGAAATAAAGCATCAAACCGTTAACGGTATCTGATGGCGCCATAAGCTCTATATCATTCCAACCGGGAACAAGCCCATTCAAACTTGCAAGATGCTTGCTGGATTGAGATATGGGTTTGCCGTTTAATAGATACTCATAGCGAAGCTTACCCTTAACGCTCTCTTTTATATAGACCGAGACAAACTGCGGCTCGACATTTCTATCGAAAATGAATTCCACGGCCTCGCTAATATTACTGGAGTAATTCAAATACGTGTCGAAATTACCGTCATAAGCGGCTTTAGCCTTAGCGTTGTCACTTCCTGAAATGCTCCGCACGAAATTGCCGCCATTATCCAGCACTCCGACAAAAGTAAGATTGCTAACGGCATACGGAAAATCCAAGTTGCTTAATCCTTTGAAAACTATCTTATTATCTCCTCTTTTTAACCATTCTGGGTTTATAGGCTCCACCTGCCTTACCCAATCATTTCCGCTACCGGTCCAGAATCCGCCTCTGTACTCCCCTCCGTTTATGCTCTTCTCGACCTCTACCCAGTTCGTAATATTATAAACATCGTAAACAAGAAAACCCTTTTTGAACGCACTTGGATCCTGAGGCATTGTGAATGAAAAACTTCCGCTCGAATTGCTGGCATTACCATATATCGTTACGCTTCGCGGGGCGGCTGTTATGAACTTAAGGCTCTCCGGCTTTTCATATAACCGCAACGCCGCGATTACATCGGCCTTGGTGGTGACATTCTCCTTCTTTCCTGCACCCCATATCTCCAATTCTTTTAACACGACATTCTGTCCGCCGGTATAAGCCGGCGTCAATTCCACAAGCAACTGGTTTGTAGAGATTATCGCGTCCGTAGAAAAAACGTTCCAGCCTTGGGCAAGACTGCCAAGGGCCAAATCGGTAAAACCTATCACCGGCGACCATCCGCCCGATTGCCACGCATATACGGTAATCTTAAACGACGCCTGCCCGTACACGCGTAAGCTCTTCGGATTTATCACTTTATCGAATGTTACGGTAAACTTCGTTGTGCCGGAATATGAGGAATAAGACGTGGTTGTATCCCTGTCGAATAGAGTCCAAATGTCCTGGCTCGTGCTGCTTTGAGGGGTTAGTGCAAGCGGGGTTAATCTCGCTGTTTCCACGTATGCCGTCTGGCTTTTGGAAACAATTGCCGTACCGAGTATCGCTACAACGACAATAGTCAGAACACCGAGTATGTGGAATTTGAACTTTTCTCGAAAACCCCCGGCATGGGGTATTTTCAAAAACTTACGGAACAAGAACATGACAGTATCCTCCGGGTTGCTCAATTATACGAACATCAACCTATACACACTCGCTCCAGTCCAAAAAACAAAAAGCCCGCCGATAATCGGCGGGCTTACGCATTGGCCCTTTGATGCTAACTTCACTTCGACAGCCCCTCTATCCTTTTTATTCAGGACAGGTGGCTTTGCGTCCCACGATTACCCGTGGTTTGCCCTTATCGGTGAAACATGCTATTCAATTGTCATTGCCATTGTACTATGATTTGTCGCCTTGTCAAGATTTTTTTAAACCAACAGGCCAAATTTCTATTTACAGTTTTGTGTAACAATCATAATATCTCGAAATTATCCATAGTTACAATCTTTATCACACGAAGGCAGTCTATTCCGACACACCCTCTTTATCATGAGAACTAAAATAAACGACATGATATTCTATACAACATAGATTCCGCAAATCAATCAAAAAAAGCGTGAAAAGGAGCTTGCTACCACTCGCCACGCATGTTGTCCAGTGCCCTGCCGAAGTTTTATACTGGGAGAGGAATTGGCTAAGTACACCACCCTAGCATTCTATTATTTAAGAAGAAAAACTACGACCGGCACGGGGAGTTCCGAAGCAAATACTGCTCTTACAAAAATAAAAAAGGCTGTAGCCTATTGGAGACTTCAACTTACATCCCATAGCTCACAGCCATCTAAATTTACGTCTTACAAAAACTACTTCTTCTTTGCGGCGAGATTCATGACCTGCCGTATGCAGGCCTTATACTTTCCGTCCACCATCCTGAAAAGTTTTAAAAACCTTACCTCCTCCGGCAACAAACCCTTGGCAGACTTCCTGGAACCACCCTCGCTTCCTCCCTTAAAAAATAATCCACGGAAACATCCAAGAGCTCCGCTATCAGCTGAAGCTTATCGATACTCAGTACGTTTTTCCAGCTCTCGTAACGCTGTACCTGCTGATAACTAACATCCAGCCCCTCGGCAAGCCACCAGACTCCTCGCAAACTATACCATTACTATACCTTTTTAACGAAAAAAGGGTCAGCCAAATCGGCTAACCCCTTGATTTTAGTGGTGCCCGGAGACGGAATTGAACCGCCGACACGAGGATTTTCAGTCCTCTGCTCTACCGGCTGAGCTATCCGGGCGTATACGCAAACATCCAGATTATTTTATGACGCCTGTTTTGTCAAGCGTTTTCTGGAGGAAAAAAACTTCGAAAAACATTTTTTAAATATCGCCGCCAAACCCTGCACTGCGCCGCAACCACGATACCATGCGCGCTATCATATGGCTTTCACAAAATAACGCGCGGCCGCCTAAAGACGGCCGCGCGACTTACTTTGCTTCTAACAGCTAAGGCTTAAGCGCCCTTCTTCTGGATGTTCTTTGCGTCATCCGCTGTTGCGGCAGACTGCATCGCGTTGTAGAAGGAATCAACACTCCACTTGATTACCGATACTGCAGAACCCTCGCCGTCCCTGAGTACCTTTATGAGCTTACCAACGTACACAAGTTCTTCCGGGGAAAGAGAGGCTATGTCAACAAGCTTTGCTATGTCCTTCTTTGCTATGGAGCCGTAAGGAACCACGTTATCCGCGGCAAAATTAATAAGCGCCTTGCCCTCGTAACCCGGCCTGTAGACCTCGCCCTCGCCCCTGATAAGCCAATCAACCGAAAGCCCGTACATATCCGCGAACTTCATTACGAGGTCAGCCGGGATCGCGCCCCTCTTCTTATAATTCGATATTGCCTGGGGCGTAACGCCAAGCACCCGCGCGACCTTTGAATCGTTCTTTAGATTGCCGGCGCGTTTCATCCTTTCAATCACGTCTGTAAATTCTACACCCATTTTTTGTTCCTCCTCTTGACCTTTAAGTGTGTTTATGCTATAAAATCTACTTGGGAGTCGCATATCCTTAATACAGCAATTCGGAACTTGCTTCTCCTAAACATCTACCCATGACCGCTACTGCTGGTTATCTCCGGTTTATGCTTGCCTATTGCTGCGGGAAACACGAAATAATTTCTCGAAACTATAATACAAAACACGCACCATCGGTAACAATATTACAACGTGGCAGGTAAACCCTTACCACATGATAGAGTATATACTATAAAAATCTGGCTGTCAACTACTTTTACGATTAAGCGCAAGTTATGTCCACGATAGGTGAACGCATTAGACATATTCGGGAGAACATTCTCCGCATCAGACAAGCGGAGCTTGCCTCTATGCTTGGTTTTAACCGTATCGCAACTATCAGCGATTACGAGAAAGATAAGCGGTATCCGGATATCGAAACAGTCTGCAAAATGGCGGACTTCGGCTCGGTATCCATTGAATGGCTGCTTACCGGAAGAGGACAGATATTTTCATTCCCGGCTGAACAGGCAAAACAGGGCACAGACGATGCAAAATCAAAACAGGACGACTTCGTTATAGTAAAGGTCTACGACCAGAGCGCAGCTGCGCCACCAGCCAAATTCCCTGACGCTTTATCAGTTGACTCACTTTGCATAAGCAAAAATAAATTCTCGGCAAATATCACTGCTATAAAGACAAACGGAATGATAGCCGGTATAGACAAAAGCGACACAGCGATCGAAAACGGCAAGCTCTACGCCGTATGGCTCGAGGCCGAGGGCGTGGTGCTAAGAAGGATTTTTGTCCGCCAAAACGCCCTGGAGCTTTGCCCGGAAGACAGATCCCTTTCCTCAACAACACTGCCGCCCGATTCGCGCTCAGAGGATTTTATCATCGGCGCAGTACGGTGGATATACATCCCCTGATATAATCCAAAGCCCCCACAATCCCCAGCGCATCCGCCTTCCTGGCAAAAGAAGCGCCGTGGCATCCGGCAACCTTAAGAATTTTAAAATTCTTTATTTGAGATGTTTCTGATGTGAAAAATTGGAGGCGGCGAGCGGATTTGAACCGCTGAATGGCAGTTTTGCAGACTGCTCCCTTAACCACTTGGGTACGCCGCCCTCTAAGAGACGGAGATAGCATTATACGCCTACACGCGCGCCGTGTCAACAACGCCAAACCGCGGATATTTAAAAATCCTTACCTGGCTCCCCACATGCCAAGACGCTGTTCTTTGGCGGTCTTTTCCGCGGCCTTGTAGGATGCGTATTTCTTCTTGCCGCACGGAGGCTTGGCGAAGATCCTTGCAAGCCCTTCTTTAAGAAGCGCCTCACTTACATCCACGCCGTCGGCATACACCCAGCCAAGCGTTCGGCCGTATTTATCAAAAGGCTCGTCCCTGCATACCTCGAAGGTCACCAAACCGGCCTTATCGAGAAGCTCCTTATTCCTAAGCCGCGCCTCCTTATAAAAAGGCTCTTCCATCTCGGGCGTGTCTATGCCGGCATATCTTATGCGCTCTTTCCCTCGCCCGGACTTTGCGACCTCTATGGTGTCGCCGTCTATAACCCAGGTAACGCTTAGCTTGCGCGCAGATACATTGTTTTCACCTGCCCAAATCCCGGCACTTAAAGAAAATACCGCTGTAAGCGCAAAAACAACCGCGATAGACACAAAGAACTTCTTCAACGCTCTTTGCTTCGATAAAAACCCGCCAGTTTTCTTCATGCAATTCACCTGCCCCGTATGTCTTGCTAAAAACCCTTGACCAACGAAACATTAGCAATTACCATTAGTATATCAAAACAGGAGGAGCAAAACATGAAAACCAGGATAACTGTCGTTGAAAAGGGGCAGCTTGGCGTGTGCATACCAGAGGAGTTCCTGCTCGGCCTCGAACTTGCGCCGGGTTCGGATGTGGAAGTAGTTCTCGACAAAAAGAAAAAATGGATTCTTCTAAGGCCGCTTCATGGCGAGGATTTCCTGAAACACTTCAAAGATTCGATGGACGGCATGGCCTGATGTGCCTGTCAAAACAAAGGGGGCTTTACGCCCCCTTTGTCTACAAACTATGCCAACGGCTCTGCCTATACTCAATACAGAAGGTATGATATCCTAAACATCGTGTAATAATACTCGGAATCGAACCATGTTCTTGTCCTGACTCTTCCGCCCCACCAAAAATTGTTCAATATCATATCACGCTTTGCCGGGCCTCCGCCGTGCATTCTCGAATACTCGCCGCCAACAGTAAATACCAAGCGCTCGGTCGCGTTAACGTTCAACTGCACCGTGCCGCGAAGCACGTTTCCCATACCCTTTCCCTCATATCTGATATCATAATTATCTGGCAGTATTATATCATATTCCACCAAATAATCGAAGGCAGTATAATAGACCGAGGCCCAATTGGAATACATGCCCTTTATATCCAACGATACCCCGTTATTAGCGCCCATAAGCGCGTACATGCCTGCGCTCACATACGGCACTTCCGCATCATACTTTAGCGAAGCATACTTCCAGCCTACGGGACACTGCCAAGTGCCAAGCACAGCGCCGCCACTACTATAAATATAAGTGCAATTCTTGCCCTGAATATGGTGCTGTTTATAATCCCAGCCCAGTCCAACGTTAAAGGCCATACTATCACCTACCCAAAAATTATGATAAAAAGACGCCTCGAACATTTTGCCGGTCCTCAAACTAGTATCCGCCGAAAACATATCGAGCTGATCGCCTGTTTCCATCCACCTAAATTGGTCTTTGATTTTCTCGCCTTTACTGTTAAAACCCTGCAAATATGCCAGCGCAAAAATATTATCTTCATGGTACACGCTACCTTCTGAAAAAGAACCAAACCTCACATTCAATCCCACGAAAATATTATCTATATTATAGGTGCGCCTTGACACTTCCGTGCTCGGGATATAAGCTATATAAGACTTTGTCTTGTGACCCAAATCCCCTCTCATATGCCTTATTTCAGGGCCTATGTTAAGAAACAACGGCGTTTTTGGCGTGGTATCCAGGATCATTTCGCTTGCAACATCGGCAAGCAAGTTCGGGGCAGAGAGAAATAAAACCATCAGCGCCACCGGCAAGACAAACAGTTTTCTCATCTCACGCTCCTTGTTTTAATTACCGTATTTTCCGGCCACTGCATACTGTGAAACATACGTCCGATTAGGCTAATTTTACACATTCCGGGCTCTCTATGCCAGTAAAAAATGCCGTCAGCCTGCAAGCCCGAGTATTTTAACAACGCTCTCTTCCTGGCCTATTGCCATAATATGAACGCCGTGCGAGAACCTTTTTAGCGTCTTTACCTGTTCCGCTGCTATCTCTATGCCCTTTTCCAGCGGGTCAGAGGCGTTCTCAAGGGCGTCAATGAACTGCTTTGGCACGTTTACGCCCGGCACGTTCTTATTAAGGTACTCGGCCATCTTCGCGGACTTTAGAAGCAGTATGCCGCAAAGCACCTTTACTCCCGTCTTTTCAGCGTCCTCGAAAAACTGCTTATAGGCATCCATATCGAACACGGCCTGCGTCTGGAAGAACCTGGCTCCTGCGCTTATTTTCTTCTGAAAACGTATCCACTCCGGCTCAAACGGCTCTGCCCCGGGGTTTACGACAGCTCCGAGGTAGAAGTCCGTCTTACCTCTTAATTCCTTGCCTCCGAGGTTTTTGCCCTTATTTAGCGTGTCTATTGTGTGAACAAGCTGCACTGCGTCGAGGTCAAAGACTGCCTTTGCCTCCCTGTGGTCGCCTGCAGAGACGTGGTCTCCTGTAAGGGCAAGAACATTTCTTACGCCAAGGGCCCAGGCGCCCAGAGCATCCGACTGTATGGCAAGACGGTTCCTGTCGCGGCACGTCATCTGAAAAACCGGCTCTATGCCTTCCTTCAAAAGAAGCACAGAGCAGGCGAGACTCGATAGCCGCATCACAGCCCTCTGGTTATCGGTAACATTGGCAGCGGTTATCTTGTCCTTTAAAAGCCTTGCCTTTTCGACGAACTCCGCGGTATCGGTGCCGCGCGGCGGGCAAATCTCGGCCGTGACGACAAAGCGTCCGGATTCAAGTTCTTTCTTTAATTTGCTGTTTGCTTCCATCAGAATTTTATGGCAATAAGACGGATCTCGATGCCGTCCGGCTCCTTCTTTGTTTGGACCAAGGCATGGCTTTCATCGTCGCTCTCGAGCCTGTAATCGTGCTCTTCCATGGCATTCGCGCTGTAGGCAACGCTAATGCCCCAGACAGCGAGCACAGCGCCTGCCATAACAACGCCGCCAAAACTGACCATTGTCTCTACCTTGTATTTTTGCCTTGCCTCGGCGCCTTGGCTAAACACAGCCAGAAATAACACGGCAACAGCGGCTATAAAAACACTGCGAAGCGCCACCTTCAAGACAGAGCCTTTATAACAGACTCGAACATGCCTCTGCCGTCAACGCCGCCGACAACCGCCTCGCACACCCTCTCCGGGTGCGGCATAAGGCCTACGACATTGCCCTTTTCATTGGTAATGCCTGCTATATTGGCAACAGATCCGTTGGGGTTGGCCTCATCCGTTGCCTTACCGCCTGTTGATACGTAGCGAAACACGATGCGGCCCTTATCTTCAAGCAGCTTGACGGTATCGGCGTCTGCGTAATAATTGCCGTCTGCATGGGCGATGGGAATACGCAGCACCTCTTTTTCCTTATAAACCGATGTAAAAGCGGTCTTCGTGTTCTCGACCCTCACTTGCACGTCCGAGCAGATGAACTTTAGCTTTTTATTTCGCATGAGCACGCCCGGGAGAAGCCCTGCCTCGCAAAGTATCTGAAAGCCGTTACAGATGCCAAGTGTCGGCCCTCCGGCCTTGGCGAACTTTTCGACCTCGGCCATGATTGGCGAAAACCTTGCTATGGCGCCTGTTCTAAGATAATCCCCGTAGGAAAACCCGCCCGGAAGTATCACGCAGTCGAAACCTTTAAGGGAAGTTTCTTTGTGCCAGACATACGCGGCATCGCTGCCGAATACGTGCTTGGCCGCATGGTATGCGTCGTGGTCGCAATTTGAGCCGGGGAAGACGATTACGGCGAATTTCATCGCTGTGGTTAGTCCTTTATCTCGACCTTATAGTCTTCGATAACTGTATTGGCAAGAAGAACCTCGCACATCTTTTTCACTTCCGCCTCGGCCTTTGCCTTATCCGAGCCGTCCATGTCTATCTCGATGAACTTGCCGATACGAAGCTCTTTAACGCCGGAGAATGAAAACGATTTAAGCGCGCCAACCACCGCCTTGCCCTGCGGGTCCAGCACGCCTTTTTTAAGCGTCACATACACGTTTGCCTTCAAAGAAGCTTTTCCTCCTCAGGGCTGAACTCGTTTATCCTGTACTGCAGGTATATCATGCCGAACATGGCCGTCCAGAACCACGAAAAACTTACCTCATAATTCTTCTTTGCGAAGTGGTCGAGAAACGCTCTCCTTGCCTTCAGGCACTCAAACATCATCACCAGGCTGGCCACAAATACTATATACTCGCCTATGCCGATGTACTTTAGCCCCTCGCCGCTCTCGGGGTTCAAGCCCGAAAATATCACATAGCAAACTATGCCGATATACGCAACAAGCGAGGCTATCGCGAAGCCAAACGGGTTTATGGTGAACTTGTGCTCGGACTCAAGCTCGTTAAAGCGCTCTATCCTGTTCAAAAACCACACAGGAACGTAGATGCCAAGCGTTATAATGGCCAGCACTATAACCTCGACAACGCTCTTTTTCTCGAATACTATATGTTCTACCTTCTGCTCTCCCATTGCCTTATCCTATAATTACGCATTAAACGGTCATTCCCGGCCGCTATTATATACCTTAGCAGTATAATCGCCAATTCGCAAGGGTTTTCAGGCGAAAACCCTACTCCGATATCTTTGCAAGCACCTTCTGATATGCCTCTTCTATATTACCAAGGTCGCGCCTGAAACGGTCCTTATCGAGCTTTTCCCTGGTCTTTTTATCCCAGAGACGGCAGCCGTCGGGGGTGATTTCGTCTCCGAGGAGCACCTTGCCTTTAAACCTTCCGAACTCAAGCTTGTAATCCACGAGTATTATGCCGCGCTTATCGAAGAACTTGCTCATAAGCTTGTTGACCTTAAGCGCAGTTTCGCTGATGACCTTTAGCTCAGCCTTGGTTGCGAACCCGAAGGCGCGCACGATGTAATCATTTATAAAAGGGTCGCCAAGAGGGTCGCTCTTGTAACAGAACTCGAGAATAGGCTCCTTTAGCTTCAACCCTTCCTCAACTCCAAGCCTTTTTGACAGGCTCCCTGCGGAAAGGTTCCTGACTATCACCTCAACAGGGATTATCTCGAGCTTTTTAACGAGCATCTCGCGGTCGCTAAGCTTTTTTACAAAATGCGTCTTAACGCCCTTTTTCTCGAGGAACTCGAACATGCGGGCGGACATGGCATTATTGATTACGCCCTTATTCACGATAGTCCCTTTTTTCTGGGCATTAAAGGCGGTTGCGTCGTCCTTGAAGTACATTATATGGTGGTCCGGGTCACTCGTCTTGAATATGACCTTTGCCTTACCCTCGTATATCTGCTCTTTTCTTACGGGTATTTTCTTAAGCTTTGCCATCTGGCCTCCTTCTGATTAATTAACCGTTTTTAAGCGCCCTCTTCATTATATAACCGACATTCTTAAGATAAGGTCTCGTGTCGAAACACTCTCTGAGTTCTTTTTCCGTAACGAGCCCTGTTACATCTTTATCCCTCTTTAGCGCGGCAAGGAAGTTCCCGTTAAAACGGCCTTCCCACACGTCCATGGCATTACGCTGCACGGTCTTGTAGGCCTCTTCCCTGGACATGCCCTTTTCCGCAAGCTTCAAGAGCACGCGCTGCGAAAATACCAACCCCTTCGAGGCCTCCATGTTCCTAAGCATGTTCTCCGGATACACAAGGAGGTTCTCGATAACACCGGTAACCCTCGCGAGCATAAAGTCGAGAGCTATAAGCGCATCCGGCGCAATCACCCTTTCAACGGATGAATGGCTTATATCGCGCTCATGCCAGAGCGCGACATTCTCCATGGCAGCGCCTGCGTATGCCCTGACTAACCGCGCAAGGCCCGTAAGGTTCTCCGAAAGTATGGGGTTACGCTTATGCGGCATTGCGGAAGAGCCCTTCTGGCCTTTGGAGAAAAACTCTTCAGCCTCCCGGACCTCTGTCCTCTGAAGATGCCTTATCTCTACAGCTATCTTCTCGATGGTAGCGGCAACGAGCGCAAGGGCCGAGAAGAACTCCGCATGACGGTCCCTTTGAACAACCTGTGTTGCAACAGGCTCGGGCTTAAGCCCGAGCTTCTTTAACGCGTAGCGTTCTATAAAGGGGTCTATATTGGCAAACGTCCCGACCGCCCCGGACATCTTGCCGTAAGATATCGTTTCCTTCGCCCTTTTTACTCGCTCGAGGTTCCTGTTCATCTCGTCGTAGTAGAGCGCGAGCTTCAAGCCGAATGTCGTGGGCTCGGCGTGTATGCCGTGGCTTCTGCCCATCATAACGGTATCCTTGTGCTCCACTGCGCGCTTTTTCAGAACACGCATGAAAATCTTTATATCGTCTATTATAATGTCAGCGGATTCTCTTAGAAGAAGTGCCAGCGCGGTATCGACTATATCCGAGGACGTAAGCCCTATATGCACGTAGCGCGAGTCCTTGCCGATATAATCGGCAACCGAGGTAAGGAACGCGATAACGTCGTGCTTAACGGTCTTTTCGATTTCGTCAATCCGTTTTACATCGAAGCGCGCCTTCTTCTTGATGCGACCGAGCGCGTCTTTCGGGATCCTTCCCTTTTTCTGCCAGGCCTCGCACGCCGCAAGTTCGACCTCGAGCCACTTACTAAAGCGGTTCTCGCTCGTCCAGACGAGCCCCATCTTTTCTCTCGTATAACGCTCTATCATCAGTGCCCTCCGCTCACCGACGAAATTATATACACCAGCGCGACTCCAAGCAACACAAAAATAATATTGAACCTGTGCATCTTCTTATGCGTCTCGGGCAAAAGGTCCGCAGCGCCTATATAAAGGAATGTCCCGGCCGAAAAGGCCAGGAGCAGCCCTATTAAAGAACTTTCCATGTCCCTTACGAAGACGTAAGCCCCTGCCGCGCCAAGCACCATGGCAGCGGCCACGGCCCAGCCCAAGAGGAATATTTTTTTCCTGGCAAACCCGGCGTGCTTAAGTATTGCCGCGATGGTTATGCCAACAGGCAGGCTGTGAAGGAATATCGCAAGCGTCGACAAAAGACCTGTCGAGAAGTCCACCTCGAACCCAACGCCTATGACCATGCCGTCAACAAACGAATGCAGCACTATGCCGATAAAGGCCGGCACGCCCATGCTGTGGACATGGCACTCGCCCTCCTGACAGGTGTGTATGGCTATCATGTGCTCGACGATGTAAAAACCGATAATGGTAAAGAGCACGACCGCAAGCGCCCCTTTGACCTCCGCAAGCTCTATTGCCTCCGGCATCATGTGCAAGAACGCGGTCGTTAACACAACACCCGCGGCAAAGCTCAGGAAATGATGCGACCTCTTCTCAACCCACTTCTCGTTCACGAACAGAATGTACACGCCGACTATGGTCGAGAACGCGGCTATTGCGCTATATATTATCGTATTAACGAACTGGTGTTCCTGCATTTCTTTCCATTTCTCCTTTTCCCTTTATGTCAACGCGCACAAGAGGCCTGACTGCCTCGAGCTTTGCGCTTCCTATGCCCCGGACTTTTTTAAGATCATCGATTGACCCGAAAGCGCCGTTTTGCTTCCTGTACTCGACAATCCTCTCTGCGAGCTTTTCGCCTATGCCTGGCAGCTCCGTCAACTCCGCGGCAGTTGCGGTATTGATGTTTATCAGGGCTGCGGGCCCGGATGCAGCCGACCTGCCGCTGCCAGCCTGATAGCCACTATCAAGCGATACATTCTTTAGGGCAAAGGCCAGAAACACTGCGAGCGCGAGCACCGCGTGCGCCACATACGCCTTATACGGTTTTTGCGCCTCATCCATATAAAGGCCCCCAAGCGGTTCGCGCCCTTACTTTGTTTTCTTCCCGGTCCTCTTGGCGCCGTCCTTATAGAGCTTATATTCGAGGCTGTCTACAAGCGCTTGCCAGCTTGCCTCTATGACGTTCTCCGAGACCCCGACAGTGCCCCACTTGTCTTTACCGTCGCCGCTCTCAACAAGCACGCGCACCTTTGCAGATGTCCCGGCCTTTCCGGCAAGCACTCTTACCTTAAAGTCTATCAGCTTGACATCCTGTAAGGTGGGATAAAACCTCTCAAGCGCCTTTCTAAGGGCCTTATCAAGCGCATTTACCGGGCCGTTACCCTCTGCCGCAGTGTGCTCTTCCTCGCCCTTTACATCTATCTTTATGGTAGCCTCGGCTCTTGGCGGCTCGCCTTCGTCCTTTTTAGAGTCAGTGACCTTGAAGCCGTGGAGCTTGAAGTATTTCTTCCTTTTACCAAGGGCCTCGTGAATAAGGAGCTCGAAGCTTGCCTCTGCGCCTTCGTAGAGAAATCCCTGATGTTCGAGCTTTTTTAATTCGTCGAGTATGCGCTTAACTTCCGGGGAGCCGCTCTCTATATCGAGCCCGTACTCGGCAGCCTTGTATATTATGTTCGATCTTCCGGCAAGGTCGGAAACAAGCACGCGGCGGTGGTTGCCAACAGCCTCTGGCTTTACGTGCTCGTATGTAGCCGGGTCTTTAAGGACAGCGCTCACATGCAAGCCGCCCTTATGCGCAAAAGCGCTTTCGCCTATATACGGTTGGCGCTTGTTATGCGTAAGGTTCGCTATTTCGTATACAAAGCGCGCTGTCTCGCTAAGCTTTTTGAGATTCGCATCACTTATGCAGTCTATGCCCATCTTTAGCTTAAGCGCCGGGATAACGGAGCAGAGGTTTACGTTGCCGCACCTCTCGCCAAATCCGTTCATCGTGCCCTGCACCTGGATGGCGCCTTCCTTTACAGCGGTAAGGGTGTTGGCCACTCCGGTGTCAGCGTCGTTATGGCAATGCACGCCAAGCGGAGCAGTAACGTTCTTTTTTACCTCGCGAACTATCCTTTCGATCTCGAAGGGAAGCATGCCGCCGTTAGTATCGCAAAGCACGAGGCAATCGGCCCCGGCGTCCTCTGCTGTCTTTAAGACCTTCATAGCATAGGCAGGGTCGTCCCTGTACGCGTCGAAGAAATGCTCTGCGTCGTAGAAGACCTTGTCCTTGCGATTCTTTAAGTGGCTCACGGTATCGTGTATAAGGTCGAGGTTCTCGTTAAGAGAAATCTTTAACGCCTCGGTCACGTGGAACTTCCACGTCTTCGCGACTATGGTAACGACATCCGTGCCAGCGCTTAGAAGTTCCTTTACGCCCGCGTCCTCTGAGGCCTTCTTTCCGGGCCTCTTTGTCGAGCCAAAAGCAGTAAGCACGGCGTTCTTAAGCTTTTCCTTTTTCATCTGCTTAAAGAACTCTATATCCCTCGGATTGCTGCCCGGGTACCCGCCCTCTATATAATGTATGCCGAGAGCGTCAAGGGCGCGCGCTACACGCACCTTGTCCTCGACCGAGAAGTTTATGTCCTCGGCCTGCGTGCCGTCTCTAAGTGTTGTGTCGTAGAGAACGACGGTATGTTTTTCCTTTTTTGCCATCAGTTATTTCTCTTCCCTGACTTCCTCTTTGCCAAGCTCGAAGGCGTCATGAAGAACGCGCACCGCAAGCTCGCAGTACTTTATATCGACAACGCAGGAAATCTTTATTTCCGAGGTCGATATCATCTGTATGTTAATGCCTTCCTTCGAGAGTGTCTCGAACATCTTCGAGGCCACTCCGGCGTGGCTCCTCATCCCGGCGCCGACCGCAGAGACCTTTGCGATGTTAGTATCGCCCAGAATACTACCTGCCTCGATTTCCTTTGCCACCTTGTTCACTATCTCGAGGGCCTTCTTATAATCGCCCTTGGCAACGGTAAAGGTCATGTCCGTGTGCGCGTCGTGCGAGATGTTTTGCACTATCATGTCTATGTTGACGCCTGCCTCGGTAAGCGGCCTGAAAAGCTTTGCCGCGATTCCCGGCTTATCAGGGACCCTGATGACCGAGATCTTTGCCTCGTTCTTGTTATAGGTGATGCCCGATACCATTACCTTTTCCATGTCTTCATCCTCCTCGCAAACGAGCGTGCCCTCGGCCTCCGTAAAGGAGCTCTTTACCATGACCGGGACCTTGTATTTTTTCGCGAACTCAACGGAGCGCGTCTGAAGGACCTTTGCTCCAAGGCTCGCCATCTCGAGCATTTCATCGTAGGAAACCTTATCGAGCTTCCTTGCGTCGGCGCAGATGTTCGGGTCTGTGGTGTACACGCCCTCGACGTCCGTGAATATGTCGCACCTGTCTGCCTTAAGCGCGGCGGCAATCGCTACTGCTGTCGTATCCGAGCCGCCCCTGCCAAGGGTCGTAACGCTTCCGTTAGGGTCTATGCCCTGAAACCCGGCAACCACCGGTATAACGCCTGCCTTAAGCTCGCGCCTAAGATTCTTATCGTCTATGCTCTCGATTCTCGCCGAACCAAATGCCGAATCGGTAACGATTGGCACCTGCCAGCCCATGTAGCTCTTTGCCTTCTGCCCGAGCTCCGAGAGCGCAAGCGCAAGAAGCCCAATTGTCACCTGCTCACCGGTGCATACGACTGCATCGTATTCACGCGTGCCCACAGGGGCCTCGGATAGCTGATTTGTGAGGTTAACGAGCCTGTCGGTCTCGCCGCTCATTGCCGATACCACTACCACGACGTCGTTACCGGCCATCTTGTCCTTTGCAACGCGTCTGGCAACGTTCTTTATCCTATCCGGATTGCCAACGGATGTTCCGCCGTACTTATGCACTATCAACGCCATTATCTTTTTCTCCCTGCCTTATGTATGGCCATACCGTGCGCGTCCTCTGCAGCTTCCATGACTATCTCCGGAAGTGTCGGGTGCGCATGTATGGTGTCAGCTATATCGTGTACCTTTGCGCCAAGCTTCATCGCAAGCGCGACCTCGCCGATTAAGTCCGTCGCGTGCGCGCCTACAATCGTCGCGCCTACAACCTTACCCGTGCCCTCTTCCTCGAGTATCTGCATAAAGCCCTCTGTTTCGTTCATAGCAAGGGCCTTGCCGCTTGCTGCGTACGGAAAACGCCCGACATTTATCTTCACGCCCTTACTCTCAGCATCTTTCTCACGAAGCCCCACACTCGCGATCTCCGGGTCAGTGAATATCCCTGCGGGTACGACCGAGAGGTCGAGCTTTTTGTCTTTTCCAAGCGCGTTCTCAACAGCGACGATTGCGCCTGTTGAGGCAACGTGGGCAAGGAGCATGCCGCCCGTAACGTCTCCTATGGCATAGATGCCTTTTACGCTTGTCTCCATTTTTTCGTTAACTTTAACTCTGCCCTTTTCAACGGCAACTCCTGCCTTCTCAAGGCCGATGTTCGTTGAATTGAAGCTCCTGCCAATCGAGACAAGCACCTTCGCTGTAACGAATTCTCTGCCGTCCTTGAGCCTGGTTTTTACGCCGTTTGATACGGCCTCGACGCTCTCGACATTTACCTCTGTCAACACTTCCACGCCAATGTCCTTGAATGCCTTTGCAACCACTCTAACGACCTGCTTGTCTTCTGTCGAGAGAATCGTCGGAAGGAGCTCGACGATTGTGACTTTGCTGCCAAACTTAGCAAAGATATTTGCAAACTCAGAGCCCATCACGCCGCCGCCGATTATCAAGATACTTTCCGGCACTGCCTTCAAGTCCAGGGCCTCGGTCGAGGTAATGATGTTCTTTTTGTCTATGTTAAAGGCCGGGATAAGCGCAGGCTCGCTCCCTGTTGCGATTATAATGTTCTTTGCGCCTACTTCTTCGGTAGTTCCGTCCGCCTTTTTTACACTTACCTTTCCCGAGCCTTCAAGAGAGCCGGCGCCGCGTATGAGCTCGACCTTATTGGCCTTAAGAAGCTGCTCAACCCCTGAAACTAGCTTTTTTACGACCTCGTCCTTACGCCCCGTTGCCTTTGCCATGTCGAATGTATAGCTGCCGGCATTCACGCCAAACTCTGCAGCATGCTTAGCAGCAGTCACCGCCTTTGCCGAATAATACATTGCCTTTGTTGGTATGCAGCCCCGGTTAAGGCACGTGCCACCGACACTGTCCTTTTCTATAAGACAGGCCTTTGCGCCAAGCTGAGCGGCCCTGATCGCGGCCGTGTACCCGCCCGGGCCACCGCCAATCACTACAATATCGAATTCCTTCATTTCAAAAAACCCTCCGGTGCTTTTTAAACAACCAAACCTACGCTGCCAAATCTATGCGCCTTCTGCCATCTCCGTCATAGAGAAGAACTACCTTCACTGCATTTTCCGGCAAAACATGCTCCGCTCTCTCGGCCCATTCTATTACACACACGCCATTCGAGTAAACATATTCTTCGAGCCCCAAGTGCTCGATACTCTCTTTGCCTTCGAGCCTGTATAAATCTATATGATAGAGCGGCAACGAGCCGCCTTTATACTCATTTATTATCGTAAAGCTCGGGCTCTTTACATTTGCCTCCACTTTAAGCCCCTTTGCAATGCCTCTTACAAACGCCGTCTTCCCAGCGCCAAGCTCTCCGTACAATGCAACGACAGAGCCCGGCTTCAAGCCCCTTGCGAACTCTTCACCAAGCGCCTCTGTTTCCTCGACACTGTTCGTAACCGTCTTTATCACTGCCTACGCCTCTGCCCTTTGACGCGCATCTTTTTCTTTCTCTCCGCTGCCCTTTGAATTTATAAGGTACACGGCAGTTATCGCAATGCTTCCGCCGATAATCGTCGTCATCGTCGGCCTCTCGCCAAGTATTAACCAGCTAAGCCCAACGGCGCACACCGGAACAAGGTACGAAAACGACGCCGCAGGCCCCGGGCCAAGCCTTGCAGAGGCGAAAAAATAAACCGTTGTTGCAGCTGCCCCGGATATCGCGCCGAGGTAGACGATATTGGCCCAGAAAAGCGTGCCCTCGTCGAACGCGGCTCCAAGAGAGCCGTTAAAAAGCCCGAGCACGAGAAACATAATCATGCACACCGCTGATGTCGCTATGCTGAATATCACCGGCGACATCCACTCGGAAGCCTTCTTGCCGCATACCGTAAGGAGCGCCCAGAAAAACGAGCACACGAGAAACATCGCGCTCCCGGCTACCGTTGATAGAGAGCTCCGTATCTCCCACGCATGCAGCAGAATAAAGCCGCCCACAACTCCAAGAGAAAGCCCTACTGCCGCTCTCTTCGATATCTTTTCCTTTAAAAAAGCAGCGGCTATGGCAAACGTTATGACCGGCGTGATGGTCGTCACTATCACCCCGGCCGCTCCGGCCCCTGTTACCCTAAGGCCCGTGAAAAACACATACGAATAAAACGCGAGGCACGCCGCACCAAGCACGGTATAGAACGCGGCCTCCTTTGTTACGCGCACTGTCTTCCTATACTTCCACGCAAGCGGCAAAAGAACCGCTACGGTTACGACAAACCTCCAGAAGGTCAATGCCTCGGCCCCAAGCTCCGTTGACACTACCTTTGCCGAGACCCAGCTTCCGCCCCAGATGGCCATCGATACTGCCATAAGGGCAAAGAACACACCCTGCCCGCCTCCGGCATTTTTCAATTGCTCATTTGCCATCGGCCCTGTGCTACCTTCCGCTACTAAGCCCTGCGATGCTTTGCGGGATGCCTCTTGTTATGTCCGTTGCCGTGATGCCGTACTCGGTCTTGCGCTTTGCGGCAATCCTATCGGCCGTAAGCCCGTGCACGTACACGGCTGCCGCGGCAGCCTCGGTCGCGCCCACACCCCTGGCAAGTAACGCGCCTATCATGCCCGAGAGCACATCTCCGGTGCCGGCACTTGCGAGCCCTGAATTGCCAGTCGGGTTTATAAAGAAACCGTATTTACCTCTAACTACCGTTGCCGCGCCTTTTAGTACGACCGTTACACCTGAGATATCGTGAAGCCTTCCGGCGGCCTTAAGCCTGTCTGCCTGAACTTCATCAGCCGAGATATCGAGAAGCCTTGCCATCTCGCCCGGATGCGGGGTAAGCACAATGGGCACATTCTTCGAATATTTTTTAAGCGCGCTCGCGTTGGCCTTTATTATGTTCAAGCCGTCGGCGTCTATTACAACCGAAACCCCTTCGGCCAGACAGCCTTCCAAAACCGCTTCCATGAAGTTATACGTTGCAACCGTGCCAAGCCCCGGGCCGATTACAAGAGCGTCCTTGCCGTGCAACGCCTTAAGCACGTCCTTTGCCGAGTCGTTGGAGATAAAGCCGTCCTTGTCATTGGTAACCGGCGAGGTCATCGCCTCCATGACCTTTGCCTCAACTGCGGCATTGACGCTCTTTGGCGCTGCTATGGTCGAGAGCCCGGCGCCTGCCTTTAAGGCCGCAATCGCGGCCATGCAAGGCGCGCCTGTCTTGCCAACAGAGCCTCCGACTGTGAGCACGTGCCCAAATGTCCCTTTGTGCGAATTCCGCTGCCTTTGCCCAAAAGCGCTTAACGCCAGCGCATTGTCTACAAGGTTCCACTCTATATCGGCATCATCTACAATTGCCGCAGGTATGCCGATGTCTACGACCTCTATCCTGCCGGAAAGCTCCCTGCCTGGATAGAGAAAGTGCCCAAGCTTCGCAAGTCCGAATGTCACGGTAACGTCCGCACGAACAGCCTCGCCAAGCACCCTGCCAGTAGATGCGTCTATGCCAGAGGCGATATCAACCGAGATAACGGTCTTGGCAAGCCTGTTTACAAGCTCTATTGCGCTCTTATGAACGCCGCGAACATCGGTACTAAGACCGGTGCCAAAGATTGCGTCTACGATTACATCCGCGTGCCTTAGCGAGAGCGCGTGCTTTTCAAGGTCCTTTAGATTGTTTACGGCATATATGCCGCCCTGCATCTTCTTCCAGATTGCCGCGTTTGTCGCGGCGTCGCCCTTTAGAGCGGACAAAGGCCCGAAGCAGAACACATCGCAGTGTATGCCGGAGTTCTTAAGATGCCTTGCCGCAACGAACCCGTCGCCGCCGTTGTTGCCTTTTCCTGCCACCACGGCAACGCGGTTGCCGCCAGTTCTTTCGAGCTCTTCGATAACAACGTCGGCAACGGCCCTGCCCGCGTTCTCCATCAGAACGAGGCCTTTTATGCCATACCCCTTTATCGCGGCGCTATCGAGAGCGCGCATTGTTTTCGAATCAACGAGCTTCACTGCTTAGTCCTCTATTATCGTATGCGCGATCGCAAGACCGGCGTCATGCGTTATGGATGAATCTATGCGCTTTATATTGTCGCTGTCTATGCCTGCCGCCTTTATAAACGGCCTGCCAGATTTATCGCGCCCCACCTCGACGTTCTTATACGGAAGACTTCTTCCAAGGGCCTTAAAGAAACTCACCTTTGCCGCAAACCTCGCCGCAAGATGCGTTGCAGGGTTTTTCTTATCCATGCAGTAACGAAGCTCGCCGTCGGTAAACACGCGCGAGGTAAGCCTTACGCCCCAGCGCTTAAGCGAGCGGGCGAACCGCTCGACCTCTAGCGCGTCTATGCCAACGCCCCTAAGCCCCATGCTCCCTTATAAGCCGCTTCATCTCTCTTACGGCCTCTTCCATTCCAACGTAGATGCTTCTTGCAACTATACTGAACCCTATAGCGTACTCCTCGATTTCGCGTATCGCGGCTATTTCTTTTATATTTATATAATCGAGGCCGTGCCCGGCATGCACCTTGAGGTTCATCCGCTTTGCCGTGACCGCTGCCTCGTGAAGGCGCTTGAATTCAACCACCTTGTCAGCATCGAGCTTGAGCTCAGCGTACTTGCCCGTATGCAGTTCTATACCGTTTGCGCCGACTCTGTGGCTTGCCTTTATGGCCTCTGGCACAGGGTCTATGAAAAGGTTCACGCTAATGCCCGCGTCCTTTAAAGCCGTCACATACGTCTTCATGTTATCGGTATTCAACCTTAAATCAAGCCCGCCCTCGGTAGTTAGCTCCTGCCTTTTCTCGGGCACGATAGTCACCATATCGGGCTTGGTCTTTACCGCAATATCGAGCATCTCCTTTGTAGCGGCCATCTCGAGGTTCAACCTTGTCTTCACGGTCTTTCTTAGCACCTCGAGGTCTCTATCCTGAATATGGCGCCTGTCTTCCCTAAGATGCACGGTTATGCCGTCTGCGCCGCCAAGCTCCGCCATTGCCGCGGCAACGACCGGGTCCGGCTCGACGTGGCGTCTCGCCTGCCTCACGGTAGCAACGTGGTCGACGTTCACTGTAAGGGTAGGCATGCTACGCTAATTCCTTTCTTATCGCCACGGCAATATCCTCTGCCATTGCCTTTATCTCCGTCTCGCTCTCGCCCTCGACGGTAATACGCGCAAGCGGCTCTGTGCCGGAATAGCGCACGAAGGCTCTGCCCCTGCCCTTTAGCCTCTCCTGAACGTCCTTCAAGGCCTTTGCGACAGGCTTTATGGTGTCCAAATCTTTCTTCTCCTTCACCTTCACGTTCAAAAGTATTTGCGGATATGTCTTCATAACAGAGGCGAGTTCGGAAAGCGCTCTACCTTCCCTCACCATCACGGCAAGGGTCTGGAGCGAGGATATCACGCCGTCACCCGTTGTCGTGTGGTCCATGGATATTATGTGCCCGGACTGCTCGCCGCCGAAGTTATGGCCGCCCTTTATCATTTCGTCGACAACGTACCTGTCGCCAACTCCTGTCCTTACAACACGGCCCCCTGCCTTTTCAATCGGCGCCTCGAGCCCCGAGTTGCTCATAATGGTCGAGACAAGGGTGTTGTTCTTTAAAGTCCCCTTCTTTATCATGTCGAGAGCAATGACTGTCATTATGTGGTCGCCGTCTATTAGATTGCCCTTTTCGTCGACAAGGATGCACCTATCTCCGTCGCCATCGAGCGCAATGCCGATATTGGCGCCCGTGCGCTTAACTTCCGCTATGAGCCCTTCCGGATGAAGCGAGCCGCAGTCTTTATTTATGTTCTCTCCGTTTGGCTTAACGCCTATGGAAATAACATCAGCGCCAAGCTCGGAGAAGACCTCCGGAGCGACCTTATACGTTGCCCCGTTTGCGCAGTCAACGGCAATCTTTAGCCCCTCAAGCGTAAGTTCCTTCGGGAACGTATTCTTCGCAAAAACGACATAGCGGCCTATTGCGTCGTCTATCCTGTAGGCCTTACCGACCGCGCTCGCAGTCGGACGGTGCGTCGGGTCGTTGTCATCCGAGATAAACTCCTCTATCTCGGCCTCGATTGAATCCGGGAGCTTAAACCCTGTCCTCGAAAAGAACTTTATCCCGTTATCCTGATACGGATTGTGCGAAGCCGATATTACGACTCCGGCGTCCGCCCTCATGCTAGAAGTTATGAACGCTATGCCTGGGGTGGGCAGCGGCCCGACCATGAGAGTGTCTACACCCATGGAGCAGATGCCCGCCATCATCGCGCTCTCGAGCATATAGCCTGAAAGCCTCGTATCCTTGCCTATGACAATCCTATGACGCCTTGGCTCCTTCTTAAAGACATACGCAATAGCCCGCCCGAGCTTCAATGCCGTTTCCGCGGTCATGGGCTCGATGTTGGCTATGCCCCTGACGCCGTCCGTGCCGAAAAGTTTTCTTCCGTCTACCGCCATTACGACCTCTCTACCTTTTTTTCACAAAAACAGTCACCTCTACCAATGCCGGCTCCGTGCTCTTTATAGCCTTTGCCGAAACATCAAGAAGCGCGCTGTACTTCGTTGTTTTCGTTATTCCGGATACGTCGACGACCCCGGTCTTGATACTTTTTATGCCGGAAAGCTCGTCCTTCTTGCCGATGACAACCACTTTATCCGGCGTGACATCTATATCTTCTATATAATAACCGCGCGCCGACTTGCCTGCCGTAACCACCTTCACAGGCAAGATAGCCTTTGATACCTTTTCAAGACGTATATCTATGGAAGACGGTATGACCTTAACAACCTCGATGCCTTTTGGCACCCTGATGTTATCCGGGTTTACCCTGAAAATATTCACGCCTTCCTTCAGGCCGCCGCTTACCTCGCCAATGTCGATGGTGGCGCTGATATCCTTTGCCGAAATATTATTGATAAACCCCCTTGGCCCGGAAAGCCGTACCTCCACGTTCTTCTGAATATCTCCGATAGGCAGCATATTCTCGGGAATCCCTTTTATGCCGAGTTGCACGGTGAAGCTCTCCTCTGCCGCCTTTTCTCCGACTACCAGGAACCAGAGAGCAGCGGCAAGCACCAGGGCTATGACCTTCAGCCCGTGATGCCTGTATATCAGATCGAACCTGCCGCCCTCTTCCTGCGTTCCGTTGGTCGACACCTTAGCCCCTTATGTTAGAAATTATTTTCTTTCTATACCCGGCACCGGAGGTCACAAGCTCCCTAAGTATCGGCGCCACGTCCACCGGGTCCACTCCCAGCTCGCGCATATCCTCGGAGATTATGGAAATATTGCCGGTGTTCTCGGACACAACGACCAGCACTGCATCCGTTTCCTCGGAGAGCCCTATCGCGGCCCTGTGCCTCGTGCCGAATGTCGGATCGACCGCGGCCTTGCTAAGCGGCAGTATGCAGCCTGCCTTTGCTATGCGCCCGTTCTTTACGATAACCGCGCCGTCGTGCATAGCAGAGCCCGTGTTGAATATGGCGAGCAAAAGGTCGCGCGAAATATCGGCGTCTACGGCCACGCCGCTCTCCGCCACATAGTTCAACAGGTCCTCTCCGCGCTCTATCGCAATAAGGCCGCCGACATTATCCTTCGACATAGCGGCAACGGCCCCGGCTATGTGCTCAACGAACTCGGGCTTGTCGGTGCCCTCTCTGCCGGCAAAGGGCTTGCCCATCTGGATTAGCGCGCGCCTGATGTCCTTTTGAAAAACGACGATTACGAGTATGACGATAGAACCGAGAAAATTCGCCAGTATCCAGTTAAGCGTCATCAGCTCTAGCTTCTCGGATATGAAATAAACGACGATAACGAGCGCGAGCCCAAGAAGCATCCTCTCGGCCCTGGTCCTCTTAAAAAGGATCATCAGCCAGTAGAACAGGGCGGCGACGATGAGGATGTCTATTACATCCGCTATGCCCGGCAGTTTTCTTAAAAAATTTTCCATGCCTTTTGAAAACCCTCTATGCCTTTACGGCGTTATTACTTTTGCCTTTTATCGCAGCAAGCATATTAACCGCTTCGCGCGTTTCCTCCACGTCGTGCACCCTTACAATCGACGCTCCGTTCGTAACGGCGGCGCACACGGTTGCGAGTGTCGGCACGCCTCTCGATGCCGCATCCGCATACTTATCCGCGCCAAGCGCCTTTGCTATGAACGACTTTCTCGACGTGCCGACAAGTACCGGACGGCCAAACGAGGTAAACTCCCTTAATCTCCTCAAAAGCTCGAGGCTTCCGTCCGCATCCTTCGCAAACCCGATACCCGGGTCAACGGCCGTTTTTTCGATATCAATGCCAGCGGCTACTGCGCCCCTTAGCGCGCCGTCCAAAAATGCGTACACCTCTGCGGCAACGTCGCCGTAATCGGTCATGGACTGCATCGAGCCAGGCTCGCCCCTCATGTGCATGAGGATAACGCCCGCGCCGGATGAGGCCACTACACCTGCCATTTGAGCATCCCTTGTCATGGCGCTTATGTCGTTTACAATCTCCGCTCCGGCGTCCACGCCAGCCCTTGCAACAGCCGCCTTTGTCGTGTCAACCGACACTGCAGCGCCCTTCCTGACAAGCCCTTCTATGACCGGGATAACGCGCGTAAGCTCCTCGGCCTCGCTAACTGGTTTTGCCCCCGGCCTTGTGGACTCGCCTCCGACGTCTATTATATCCGCGCCCTCTTCGAGCATCGCGATACCGCGCTCTATCGCGGCATCGGTGGAACCGTATTTCCCGCCGTCAGAGAACGAATCGGGCGTGACATTGAGCACGCCCATAACGAGCGCGCGGCCAGAGATATTCCACGTCCGGCTCACGCCCTTAAAAACAATGACATCGGCCTCGATGCAGTTTAGCGCTGCCTCTATCTCGCGCCCGATGGCCTTCAAGCCGTAGGGCTGATGACCAAGCTTTCTTACGAGTTCCCTTAGCTGTTTTTCCGTGCCAGAGAGCACGCAGCCCGTAAGAGAGGCCTCGCACGACACAACACCCTTTGCAACGGCAGCCTCTGCGCCAAGCGAGAGCGCGTCCTGTTTTAGGATGTTCGCCTGCGCCGGGCTTAAGTCGTCTATCCTTAAATTGCGGTGGAATTGTTTCGGGGCCATCATGGCGATGCCCGCAGGGTCAACGCCGATACGCTCCATCTCGCGTACGGCATCAGTGCGGCTGCCAAATTCGATAAGTCTTATTCTCGCCACGAAACCACCGCCAAAGTAAAATACCGGCCGGAGGTTTTCATGCAGACATGCTGGCCCCGGCAAAAGCCATTTTCATGCTACGCCCTCGCCTCCGGCGAAGAAGGCGGCAATACCGTTTGCCCTCCGCCGCTACCGCCCGATACCTTCACGCCCTCGGGGATATTGTCGCCGAAAATAATGCGGTCTATGGCGTCGCCGTCTAACGCCTCTTTTTCGAGAAGCGCGGCGGCAAGGGCATGGAGCTTGTCCATGCGTGCGGTAAGGAGGTCTTTTGCCCTGTTATAATTCTCGTCCACTATATTCCTTATTTCGGCGTCTATCGCCATTGCCGTGGATTCGCTGAAATCACGGCCCTGCCCGACATCGCGTCCGAGGAATATATGCTCTTCCTTCTTGCCAAACTTTAGCGGCCCGAGCTTCTCGCTCATGCCCCACTCGCATACCATGCGCCTTGCAAGCTCGGTTGCACGCTCTATGTCGTTACCGGCGCCGGTCGTTTTGTGCTTCATAACTATTTCCTCTGCAATGCGCCCGCCCATGAGCATGGATATGGTGCTCTGGAGGTATTCCTTGTTGTACATGTGGCGCTCATCTATCGGAAGCTGCTGCGTGAGCCCAAGGGCCATGCCCCTTGGTATTATCGAGACCTTGTGTATCGGGTCTGTCCCCGGGATGAGCCTCGCAACCAGCGCGTGCCCTGCCTCGTGATACGCGGTGTTCCTTTTCTCCTCGTCGCTGATTATCATGCTCTTTCGCTCGCTGCCCATAAGGAGCTTATCCTTTGCCTCGTCGAACTCGGCCTTGGATATCTTGTCCTTATTTCTTCTTGCGGCAAGCAGCGCTGCCTCGTTTACGAGGTTTGCAAGGTCCGCTCCGGAAAACCCGGGCGTGCCCTTTGCGATGATGTCGAGGTTCACATCGTCCGAGAGAGGCGACTTCGAGGCATGCACCTTTAATATCTCGCCCCTGCCCTTTACATCCGGCGCCGGCACGACCACCGTGCGATCGAACCTTCCAGGCCTAAGAAGCGCCGGGTCAAGGACGTCCGGGCGGTTCGTTGCCGCAACTATTATCACGCCCTCGTTGCTTTCAAAGCCGTCCATCTCTACAAGGAGTTGGTTTAGTGTCTGCTCCCTTTCATCGTGTCCGCCGCCAAGCCCGGCGCCCCTGTGGCGGCCTACGGCGTCTATTTCATCTATAAAGATTATGCACGGCGCGTTCTTCTTGCCCTGTATGAAAAGGTCTCTTACGCGCGAAGCTCCAACTCCGACAAACATCTCGACAAAGTCGCTTCCCGATATGCTAAAGAACGCAACCCCGGCCTCCCCGGCTATTGCCTTTGCAAGAAGCGTCTTGCCCGTGCCAGGCGAGCCCATGAGAAGAACTCCCTTGGGAATCCTGCCGCCAAGCTTTGTGAACTTTTTCGGGTCTTTTAGGAACTCAATTATCTCCTCGACCTCCTGCTTTGCCTCTTCTATTCCGGCGACATCTTTGAAGGTCACTGTCTGCTGGTTCTGGGTAAGGAGCTTTGCCTTGGATTTCCCAAAGCTCATGGCCTTGCCCCCACCAGACTGCATCTGACGCATGAAGAATATCCAGATGCCTATCAGGAGAAGTATCGGGAACCAGGAAATAAATATCGTGCCCCACCCCGGGGTATCGACCGCGGGCTCGGCCTTTATGCCGACCCCTTTGACGCTAAGGTTCTTTATAAGCTCCGGATCGTTTGGCGCGTACGTGGTAAACGCCTTGCCGTCCTTTAGCTGGCCGCTTATGAAATTGCCCTGCATCTTGACGGCGGTAATATCGCCCCTCTCGACAGCAGCGACAAACTCCGTGTACGCAAGCTCCGAGGTCGTTGTCTTGTTATAATTCAAAAGGTTGACCATCAACACGATTGCCACGATGATGATTAGCCACATGCCTATGTTTTTGTATAGCTGGTTCTTCATATCTCTATTTTCCCCTGATTATTTAAAATCACGTAACCTTTGAATAAGAAAGAATTTTCCCATATTTTACGTGTAATTACAACAAAAATATTGCCATTTACGCTTGATATGCCGGGATGTAAAAGGCTATCGCCTGGCCCTAAAGTTCATCTTTATGGGCACGCTCGAGAGTTTAAGGGCCTCTCGGAAGGAATTTATCAGGTAGCGCCTGTATGAATCCGTTATGCCCTTTGGCACGTTAACGAACACTGTAAAGCGCGGCGGATTGGTGCCGGTCTGAGTTGCGTAGTATAGCTTGACTTCCTTGCCGCTATACGCGGGCGGGCTGTAGTGGTCCACGAATTTTCCAAGAAAATCATTAAGTTGAGAGGTCTTGAACTTGGTCCCCATCTCAACCATCACGTCATCCACGATGCCAAATATATCTACGACACGCTTACCCGAGAGGGCGGAGACAAACTCAACCGGCGCGTATGTAATAAACGGCGCCCTGTGGCGGATATCGTCGGTATAACGCTTTGTGGTCTTATCGTCCTTTTCAACGATATCCCACTTATTGACCACTATGATGCAGGCCTTTCCCCTGTCCGAGAGAAGCCCTGCGATTCTCTCGTCCTGAACGCCAAAGCCATCCTTACCGTCGATTACAAGGAGCGCTATGTCGCATCTATCGATGCTCTTTATAGCCGATATTACGGCATAGGTCTCGAGCTTTGCGCTTATCTTGCCTTTTTTTCTTATGCCTGCGGTATCTATGAAAAGATACTTCTTATCCCCCTTTACATAAAGCGTGTCTATGGAATCGCGCGTGGTGCCAGGTACCTCGCTTACAATCGAGCGCTTTTTGCCAACAAGTCTATTTAAAAGCGACGACTTGCCGGCATTTGGACGGCCGACTATGGCAACCTTGACGATGTTCTCATCTTCTGCTTCTTCTTCCGCTTTTCCGGGGAGCGCCTGCACTATCCTGTCGATGAGTTCGGCAACGCCAAGCCCGTGCTCAGCTGACACGGGGCAGACCTCGTCAACGCCCAGGGAATAGAACTCCGCAGTTTCGGGCATCAGGTTCTTCGTGTCTATCTTATTGGCGGCGTAGATGACCTTTTTCCCGGTCTTTCTAAGGATTGCCGCAACCTCTCTGTCCTGGGTTACGGGCCCTGTCCGTCCGTCCATCAAAAACACGATGACATCGGCCTCTTCGATTGCGAGAAGCGCCTGCTCCCGAACCTTCGCCATCATGTCGCTCGTGGTAACGGGCTCAAAGCCTCCCGTATCCACCAATACAAAGGCGCGGCCAAGGGCTCCTGTGTCCGCGTAGTTTACATCCCGCGTAACTCCGGGCTCGTCCTTTATGATTGCCCGCCTCGACCCTACGATTCTGTTAAAGAGCGCGGACTTGCCGACATTCGGGCGGCCGACTATGGCGACTATTGGTTTCATTCGTACCCGAACTCCCTCATCGACCTTGAATTGGCTGTCCAGCCCTTGCTGACCTTTACAAAGAGCTCAAGAAATACCTTTACGCCAAGGAGCCGCTCGATATCCTCTCTTGCAGCTACTCCAATTTTCTTTATCATCTCGCCTTTTTTTCCTATTATGATGGCCTTTTGAGATTCGCGCTCCACGTTTATCGCGCCGCGTATGGCGATAAGGTTCTTACCTGGTCTTTCCGTGAACTCCTCCGTGACTACGGCAACGGAGTAGGGCACCTCTTCATGCGCCATGTTGAATATTTTCTCCCTCACGATTTCAGCGACAATAAAACGCTCGGGCTGGTCCGTTGCCATATCCTTTGGGAAATACTCCGGGCCTTCGGGCAAAACTCCTATGGTCGCCTCGACAAACCTTCCAAGGCCGTCGCCCTTTAGAGCGGACACGGGAATGATTTCCTTAAAAGCGAATTTTTTGGAATAGGAATCCATTAACGGCAAAAGTTTGTTTTTTGCCACAAGATCTACCTTATTAAGAATCAACATGACCGGGCACTTAAGCGGCTTAAGGTTCTCGAATGCAAGCGCGTCGTCGCCGCTTTCCTTTCTCGATACGTCGATTAAAAGCGCAACGCAATCGACGTCGTGAAGCGCGCCCACGGCCTCCCTGACCATGAAGGCGTTCAAAGCGCCCTCGCCCCTGTGTATGCCCGGGGTGTCGAGGAATATGAGCTGCGCGCCATCGCCATCTTCGACGTTCTTTACGCCGCGAATCACGTTACGCGTGGTCTGGGGCTTACGCGATACTATCGAGACCTTCTCGCCAAGCACCGCGTTAAGGAGCGTTGATTTGCCGACGTTTGGCGCGCCTATTATGGCTATGAAACCTGATCTAAACGGCATAGACCTTATAGGATAGCACCAACGCGGGAAAGAGTAAAGCTTTGTGCTCCTGCACCGGCAATATACAAACAACGCGCAATATGTTATTTTATACCATACCCTTTTTGAATATGAAGAACTTCTCTACCGCCATATTGCTGCTGGTCCTGGCGCTTTTGCCGTACGCATACTCCTACGGCGCCAACGACAGGCCTCCACGCGTGGACGTGCCTAAAGAAGAGCAAAAACTCTGGGCCGCGAAGTCTATCGGCGAAGAAGAGGCCGGAGAGTGGAAGTACTACGGCTTTACCCCTGAGGAAGCAAGGACGTGGAAAGATGCCGACATACCGTACGCAGGATGGGCAGACCAGTGGAAGTCCGAGCAGTTTAGCCCTAAAGAAGCAAAGGAATGGAAGGTAATAAACGTCTACACCGCGCGCGACTTTAAAGAGGCAAAATTTACGCCAACGGAATCTCTTGTCTGGATAAACCTCGGCATACGCTCCGGAAAGAGGGCGGCGGAGTTCCGCTTTCACGGCTTTACGCCAGAGGAGGCAGCTTTGTGGTGGAACGAAAAATTCTTTCCCCTAGACGCAAAAGAGTGGAGGGATGCCGGGCTAACTCCAAAACAGGCGCTTACCTGGAAATACAAAAAGGCCGGGGAGTACAGCGCGATAGTGTACTCGGCAGCAGAGTCAAAAGACTGGAAAGAGGCCGGGTTTTCGGTAGAAGAGATGCGCGGCTTCAAGGACTCTCGCTTTACTCTGAAGGAGGCCTCGGAATGGAAGGCCGCGGGCTTCGATGCAATCGCTTCGGCCATGTGGAAGGACTCCGGAAAAACCGTTACAGAGGCTGCAACTCTCTCTGCCTCGGGCATAAGGCCTTCGAAAATAGCCCTGGAAAAAATGCGCACGGAACCGGGGCCGCGGATAACTTCGCTAAAAAGCGACGTAACGCTTCGGCCGGACTCTATGCTGTCGGTGCGCCAGAGCTTCATTGTAACGGTCTTGCCGGAAGAAACATATTCCCTCGAGATAAACTTCCCGCGCTCAAGCGAGATAAGGGATATTTACGGGAATTATTCCCACAGACAAAGCATATACGGCGCAGTGCTCCTTCACATGGACGGCAAGTCAATTGAACCTTCTCTCGAGAAGACAGGCGGCTTAAACAAACTAAAGCTGCCGGCTGTAAAGGGCGAACACACATACACTCTCTTCTATACCGTCGATAACCGCATAACAAGGCGTAAAGACCATGACGAACTCTACATGGACGCGAACAGCCACCTGCCCTTTCCAATAGAAGACGCGCGCATTTCAATAGCGCTTCCAAAGAACGTAAGCATCGTTTCCGTAGACGGACATCTGGGCGAAAGAAAATTCGCGGAAGTAAACATAACCGACGCAGCACATGCCAACCTGGATTCGACGTACCCGATAGAAAAGGGCAAAGTTTTTGGCGCTGCAATAAGCATAACAAAGGGCATGGCGCCGCAGGGCGTGGCAAAGACCATTGCGTACGCCAACAGAGGATGCCTCGGTTGCATATCCGCGTCGTTTGTTTCGCTTGGTATTTTCACCTTCACATTTCTATACCTGTTCATCGCCTGGCGAAAGGCCGGCATAGACCCTCCAATGCCGACGATAGTTGCCGCATATGAAGCCCCGGAAGGGATATCCGGCGCAATGGCCGGATACATAAGGAACCGCGGCCGCTACGACAAGCGCCTTACCACGGCGTCGATAGTGCACCTCTGCGTAAAAGGGTTTCTCTCGATACAAAACACGGCATCAGGGTTCCTTGTGGAAAGAAAAAAGGACGCTGCAGCGCCGGATACGCTGCCCGAGGAAGAAAGCGCCCTGCTCGAAAACCTGCTTCCTGGCCCAGGGGCATTAAGGCTCGGCTCAAGTGAAGCGAGAGCGCGCCTCAAACGTGCAGCGCGGGAAGTGAACTCGATTCTGAAATCGAAATATCTGGAACACGCCAAGTCAAACTCTGGCTACCTTTACCCTGCCGCTTTTGCAGCGGCAGTCTCGCCCGTTGCCGCGGTCTTTGTCTCGAGCATGACCTTCGATGCGCAGCAGATCTTTCTATACTTTCTTGCAGCCGTTTTAAGCGCAGCGGCAACGTGGTGCTTTTTTCGCTCCTTCGGGGCCGTTAAAAAATCTTCGGCCCCGTCCTTATTAAAACGGATATTACCGGCATCCGCCCACTTTGGCGCCGGCGCGGCGCTAACAGTAGCGGCGATATTCGCGACAAAGACCGCGGTGGACAGGGCAGACCTCTTCGACGACGACGCGGTAAGGATATTTATCGCGGCGCAGATGCTCGTAACATTCCTCTTTGCGGCGGCACTGCTCATGTTCAGAAAGCTCCTCAGGGCGCAGACCGTCTACGGCCAGAAGATGTCGGCCCTTGTAGAGGGGTTCGCCCGCTTCATAGAATCTACTACAGATGAAGAATTCAGAAAGAGCGCCGGGCCAAGGCCCAAGCCGCGCCAGTACGAACGGCAGCTTCCTTACGCAATAGCCTTCGGGCTCGAGCAGGAATGGAGCAAGCGGTTTAACGAAGCCGTTTCGGAAAATTCCGTTTCATGGTATCTTGGAAAAGAGGATTTCTCGGCCCGGGCGTTTACCTCATCCATTGAGGACCGCGAAAGAAATAAATGAAAACACACCACCAAATAAGCAAGGCAAAAGCCTGGCAGATACTTATCGCTCTCTCTGTAACGCTCTTTATCGCACCGACTGTAGCTGCTGACGTGCTCACCTACTACACCGTTCGCCACTGGGAGGGGTACGGCTTTAGCCGCGCCTCCACGCTCGAGTGGAGGGAGCAGGGATTTGGCCTAAACGAGGCAAAGATATGGAGGGCAGCGGCATTCGATCCGCACAGGGCGTACTACTGGAAAAAAGACGGCTTTACAGGGTATGACGCGAAGCCGTGGAAAGATGCAGGACTGGACTCGAGAGAGGCGAAACACTGGCGCAACTCTGCCTTCGAGCCCAAGGACGCAACCGAGTGGAAGAGCGCGGGGTTCGACATAACAGAAGCAAGGAACTGGAAGAGCGCCGGGTTTACTCCGGCCGAGGCAACAAGATGGAGAACTGCGTTTAGCGCCTTCCGGGCAAAGGAATTAAGGGACTCAGGCATTTCGCTTGATGCCGCCAAGCGGCGGCAAAACGAAGGAGGAAGATAAGCTGCCATAGCTTTTTAACTTGGCTATGCCGTTATCCCAAACAATATGTACGGTCCTACTGTTACGACGATACTCACAGGCATCTTCCTCGTGGCCGCGCTGGTCATATATGTAATTATTCTCTACAACCGGCTCGTTGACCGTAAAAACAACGTCAACTCGGCGTGGGCGGATATAGACGTGCATTTGAAGAAAAGATACGACCTTATCCCAAGCATCCTCGAAACAGCAAGCGGGTACGCAGCACACGAGCAAAAGACCCTCGAGAAAGTAGCAGCTGCGCGCGGCAGCGCAATGCGCTCGTTGGCGCCGTCTGAAAAGGCCGCAAAAGAGAACATCCTCACCGAAACGCTTAAAAGCTTTTTTTCGGTCGTGGAGAACTACCCAACACTAAAGGCAAACGAGGCGTTCCTTAACCTTCAAAAGGAGCTGGGCTCCATAGAGAACTCGATAGAGAGCGCGCGGCGCTACTATAACGCTCTGGTGCGCGACCATAACATACTTGTCGAGATATTCCCGGCAAACATCGTTGCCGGCGCATTCGGCTTTACAAAGACCGAGTACTTTAGCCTGAAAGAACCTGAAAAAGAACGCACCCCGCCTGCGTTGCGGCCCAACCGGTAACCGTTTGGCAACACTTCGGAAGGAAACACCGCACCATCCGCAAAATAAAAGTCTTTTGATTGACAGTTACACCCGGGAAGACGTATTATTACCGATTATGAGAGCGCCTTTCGTCATCAAAGTCAAAAAAATATTCCTTGGCGGTTTTTTCCTCGCCCTTTTTACCACGACATTCCTGTTTATGACATACAATGCCGCCCCGGGCGCGCCTAAAATCCCGCTCGACCCTGAAGAACAATACCAGCACGACCTCGACATCGCGAGGCTAAACGACATCCAAACGCTTGGCTGGTATCTCGAAGAATACAGAAAAAAGACCATGAAATACCCGTTCCAGGGCAAACACCATAAACCTGTCTTTGTCTTCATAATAACCAAAGAACAAAGCATTTACACGAGAACCGAGATTGAACGCAACCAGGAGGTTATTGAATTAAAGGACTTTATTGCGGAACTCGAGCGCGTTCTCGGACGCGAAATCAAACTTCCCTTCGACCCGCAGGCAACTCCCGGCCATAGACCCAATTACTACACATACATGATAAGCGGCAGCACGTACTTTCTGGCCGTCAATCTGCATAACCCCTTCCCCTTTGCCAGGCGCATCGGGCCAAACCACAGCAAAGTAGAGCTCACCAACCGGCCAAACCCGGCAGGGGGACTCTGGAAATACTCGGAGCTGATACGGAACAAGGATTTTGTAAAAGCCCTGGAAGAAAAACCAATTGAGCCGGAATACGTAGAAAAACTCAGGGAACGGATATATCGGGAAGGTGCGTTCTAAAAAAACAGCCGTTTCGTTTTGAACACGAAACAGCTGCCCTGCGCCCCTGACCAGGCATCAGTCAGGCTCTGCGTCCTACCCCATCCTCGTGTGCTGTCTTACCCAGCCGTACAGGTTCGACGCGTCATAATAATGCCCAAGCGCATAGAAGCATATGGATGTGCATTCTGGCACGCATTTCTTTTTCATGGCATCGAGCGTCTTTTTATCAAACTTCGGGGCCCCAATGCTTCCCCAGTCGTTCTCGTTGGTGAGAAGTATGTAGCAGGGCGTAAGCGTGCCGTCTGGCCTGATGACAAGGCCGTTTTGTCCGGCACGGCAGTCCCATGGCGGTATGCTTCCGCGCATCCGCTTTTTCAGCACATTGAAGTGCTCTGGCGGGTTGACCATTGCCCAGCCGCTCTTTTGCCTCTCCTTTAGCCAGTCTATCAGCTCATCTATCTCGGCGTGCATGTCCGGGGTTATCCAGAGATCGTTTTCCAGGTTCTTATAATGCTCGGTGTTGGCCATTTCCTGGGGAAGCTCGTTTAAATGGTAATCGGTGCCTATATTATGCACTCTCGCTATTTCGGTAAGAAGCCTCACATCCTTTATGTTGGTCTTGCAGATATTGATATTGAAGAACAGGATATAGTTATATTTCTTTTGCCTCTCGAGAAGGTAGCGAAACTGCGGCTCTATGGACATAAGCGCTTTTGGCATGCCCTTTGTGGCCTTTACGCAGTCGACTGCGAGGTTGATGGATGCAATCCCTGCTGCCCCAAGCTCGTCTATGAAGGGCTTATCCATAAGATACCCGTTGGTTGCAAGGTTCATCAGCATGCCTTTACTGTTGCCGTACTCGACTATCTTTAATATCAAATCCTTTCTTACGAGCGGCTCTCCGCCCGTTATGCCTATGACGCCGCACCCGAGCGACTTTAGCCAATCGAGCGAGGCCTTGGCCGTTTCCCAGGTCATGCCCGGCTGGTCTTCCTTATAAAGGAAGCAATAATGACAGCTGAAGTTGCACTTCCAATCGGTTACGAGAAATCCTATCAAGGGCCTCAATTCGCCCTTTTTGCTTAAACGCGAGTTTACGTACGGAACAACCCAGTTCTTTACCGCCCTGACGCCGTTGTATCCCTTGTAATACAATTTCCTGGCTCTCATCAAAGCACCTCCGTTAACTTACGGTTTTTCGTTCATTGAACAAAAAAGAACGCAAATTACCGATAGTTTACCATGAAAAACAGGATATTGCCATCTGTTTAAATGAGCTGGGATTTGTCGCACAAGACATGTCAAGTGAAATACACGCAAAGACAGGCCTGTTCGTTAGAAACGCAGCATTACCGATACAATAAAGTTTTAACTGGGTTATAGTCTTACGCCTGGCAGGGGGTGCCTTTGGGAACGCGGCGCTTTATCTTCTTGCAGAATACGGCATTAAAGGTCATGCAGCTTTTCGCGGCACTTGTAGCGACCTCGGCCTTTGCATGCGCGCAGTCGAAGCTGCAAAAAAGCGGCTCGGGCTGTTTCGCCGATACGCGCTGGCTTTTCTTCGGCGCCTTTTTCATCCGACCTCGTTATACGGCCTTACGCGAAATACCACCCCTATGTCGTCCTCCGCTATCTTCCTGCAGGCCTCGATATCGAGCCCTGGGACCGCGACTACCGTTGCAACGACCTTTGCGATAAACCGCTTTGCCTCTTTCAGGAAAAATAGTATTGCAGGATGCGCCTTTTCGCCAAACGGAGTTTGACATAGTTTTTCATAAGTCGCCGCATCCGGGGCATTCAGGCTTACCGATATGACATCCACGAACATCAGCTCCGAAAGGATGTTTTTCTTGTTATAAAGGTTCGCGAGACCGTCCGTGTTTATGCGGATTTTAGCGCCCTTACGTTTAAGTGTCGTGCCGAGTTCCTTAACAAGGTCGAAGCGTATGAGCGGCTCGCCGTACCCGCAAAACACCACCTCATCGTATTCCTTCACCTCTTTGCCAAGAGCATTGATGGCGTCGAGTATCTCGAACATCGAAGGCTCTTTCTCAAGCTCAAGGTAATGGCCCTTTACAACGTAATCGCCATCGTTCTTTGCGCAGAAGGTGCATTTATTGGAGCAGCGGTTCGTTATGTTCAGATAAAGAGAGTTCCGTATGACATAGGCGATCTCTGCCTTTTTCGCTTCCTTTGGCGCAAGGCCGAAGAAGCTCTCGATATTACGCGCCGTTATCCTCGCCACATCGCCGACACTTAGCCGCTTAATCTCGGCTATCTTCTTTGCCGTTTCCACAACGTGCGCAGGCTCGCACCTTTTGCCGCGATACGGCACAGGCGCAAGGTACGGACAATCGGTCTCAATAAACATCTTTTCTATAGGCACTGCCTTTACAACTGCTCTAAGTTCCTCTGCCTTCGGGAATGTCACCACACCGGTAAAGGACAGGTAATAACCCGCGTCAACTGCCTCCCGTGCCATCTTTTCGGTGCCCGAGAAACAATGTATGACAACGTTCTTCGCGCCTTCGTTTTTAAGGATTGCCATGGTCTCGTCGTCAGCCTCGCGCGAATGCACGATTAGCGGCAGATTAAGCTCTTTGGCAAGGCGGATCTGGCGCGTAAAAACTTCACGCTGCTTGTCCTTTGGAGAATGAGTATAGTGAAAATCCAGGCCTGTTTCGCCGATTGCGACAATCTTTTTTTCCTTGGCAAGGCTTTTAAGACGCTCAAACGGCGTTTCATCCACAGCATCCTTTGCGTCATGCGGATGCACTCCTGCGGCAGCCTTTATGAAATCGCCGTCCGCGATTTTCATAAGCTTGTCTAAATTGTCCTTGGCCTTCCAGCAGCCGACACTTATGACGTGCTTTAGCCCGGCTGCCTTTGCCCTGGCTATAACATCGGGAAGGTCGGCGTCGAACTTGTCTTCGTCGAGATGCGCGTGCGAGTCTATGAACTGGTTTTTATTTTCCATTGTCCTCTAAAAACAAAAGAACCCGGACAGGGTTCCGAAAAAGTTTTATCGCCAGGCCTGCTACTCCATCTTCGGGAATAACGGCGCGCCCTTTACGACCTTCGAGCCGCCAACCACGCGGCCTCCCCATTTCACTTCGCTATCAAAGGAAACCGTATCTATCTTTTCGGCAATGCCGAGCGAATCCCATATTTTTTGCGCTGAAGAAGGCATGAACGGATACACATACACCGCGATTATGCGAAGCCCCTCGGTAAGCGTGTATAAGACCTCCGAGAGCTCGTCATCCTTACCCTCTTTTGCAAGCGTCCACGGCGCGCTCCTGTCAACATGCTCGTTCAACGCGCCGACAAGAATATTGATTACATGATAACCGACGACGTTATAGAACTCGAGGTTATCCATGTGGTCGACATAGCGCGGGGCCTGCGAAGCGAACTCTTTTACTATTGCCTCGCTTCCCTTGCCCTCTGGCACAACGCCGCCCCTGTACTTCTCTATCATCGATACGGTTCTGGAAAGAAGATTACCAAGCCCGTTTGCAAGCTCGCTATTGATGCGCATCTTAAGGGCTGCCTCGGAAAAATCCCCGTCATTGCCAAAGGGCACCTCTCTAAGGAGAAAATACCTGAACTGGTCCGTGCCGTAAGTTTCCGCTATCTTAAACGGGTCAACGACGTTACCTAGCGACTTGCTCATCTTTTTCCCTTCAACGGTCCACCAGCCGTGCGCAAAGACGGTTCTTGGCATTTCAACCCCCGCGCTCTTTAAAAACGCAGGCCAGTACACGGAATGAAAACGCAAGATGTCCTTACCGATAATATGCACGTCAGCAGGCCATGTCTTTGTATAAACATTACCCGGATATCCCGTGGCAGTAAGATAGTTGGTAAGTGCATCGAACCAGACATACATCACGTGCTCGGGATTATCTGGCACTGCTATGCCCCACTTGAATGTCGTTCTTGAGACCGATAAGTCCCGGAGGCCTTCCTTTAAGAAGCTGACTATTTCGTTTTTCTTGGCCTCTGGCTCTATGAACGACGGGTTTTCGGATATATAAGTAAGCAGCCATTCTCTGTAAGAGGACAATTTGAAGAAGTAGCTCGCTTCCTTAAGCTTCTCTACCGCTCGGCCACAGTCCGGGCACTTGCCGTCCTTAAGCTGCGTCTCCGTTATAAAGGTTTCGCACGGCGTGCAGTACCAGTCTTCGTACTCTCCAAGATATATATCGCCGTTTCCAACCGCCTTATCCCACATGACCTTTACAGCCGCACGGTGCCTGTCTTCCGTGGTGCGGATAAAATCGTCGTTCGAGATATTAAGGATCTTCCAGAGTTCCTTATATCTGCTGACGACCTTATCGGCAAGCTCCTTTGGAGATATGCCCTGCTCGGATGCCGCCTTCTCGACCTTCTGTCCGTGCTCGTCCGTGCCAGTCAGGAAAAACACATTCTCCTGCCCAAGCTTCAAACGCTTATACCTCGCCAGCGTGTCAGCCGCGACAGTGGTATACGCGTGTCCGATGTGCGGGATGTCGTTTACGTAATAGATGGGGGTGGTGATGTAAAACTTCTTCATCTACTGTCCTGGTTCCTTGTCCTTTATATCCTTCGAAGAGGCTTCCGGACCGCGCTGCTCCGAAGCGCCTTTTTCAGCCTGCCCCTGTCCACCCTGAGCGCCCTGAGCGCCAACCCTCTCGCCGCGCTTTCTGTTCCTGCCCCTGCGCCTCCGGTTTCTTCCCCTGCCACGCCTGTCATCGCGCTGCTGTTCGCCGGCAGCAGACGTGCCGACAACTGGCGCGCCTGCCGCAGCCGCGCCTTCGGCCTGCACAGGAGCCGTCTCGCCGCCCAAAGCAGCGCCCGGTGCTTTAACATCCTTACGTTCGCCGCGATCCATGCGCCTTGGCTCGCGCCCTGCTCGTTCTCCCTGGCGTTTGAACCTTTCCCTGCCATGCTCATGGCGCTTTTCTCCGGGCCGCTTCTCAAAAGCGGGCTTCGCTGCCGCCTCACCCGGCTGCCCTGGGGCTGCCGCAGTATCACCGCAGCCTGTGCACGAATGTTCTTTCTTCTTGTCCTTTTTATGGCACGGCCCGTCGTGCTCGTAACTCAAGCAGCACATCAGACGGCCGCATATGCCGGAAATCTTTTGTGGATTAAGCGCCAGGTTCTGGTCCTTCGCCATCCTAACGGTCACGGGAGCGAAGTTCGTAAGAAATGACGCGCAGCAAAGCTCTCTGCCGCAGGGGCCAAACCCTCCGGCGAACTTGGCCTCGTCCCTGACTCCAATCTGCTTCATTTCTATTCTGGTATAGAACTTTGCGGCGAGGTCTCGCACAAGGTCTCTAAAGTCAACGCGGTTCTCTGCAGTAAAAAAGAATATCGCCTTGCTCGAATCGAAAAGATACTCGACCCCAACAAGCTTCATCGGCAGCTTGTACTTGACTATCAGATCCTTGCAGGCGGCGTGGGCCTCCTTTTCGCGGCCTTCGTTAAAGGAGTTTCTCTCCATGTCCACGGTATCGGCCTTCCTGACTATTTTCTTTAGCGCGTGAACAACGCTTGCCTCGTCCTTCGCAATCGGCGCCGATACCACACGCGCGAACCCGATGCCCTTTTCCACCTCTACTATGACGTTATCCCCGGCGCTAAGCTCTATAGCACCGGCGTCGAACGAATATATCTTCCCGGCCTTCTTGAACCTTACGCCGGCTACCATTACCATATCAATTTCTCCCTTTCTTCTATCCTGCCCGGCCGGCCATGCGCGCGAGCAATGCCTCCATGGCAAGCTGCGCGTTATCGTAATACGGCACCGATATCCTGCCAAGAGAATGCTCTACTTCGAAAAACGCCTTTGCGTACGCGTCCTGCGTATTAACAGAAGAAGCCGTAAGCCCTTCTGCCGCGAGTTCCGGGCACCCGGCAGCCGTGACAGCGAGGTCTCTGAGTCTCGACTTGAGGAATTCGAGCATCTCCGTAAGCGACTCGTCCTTGGCCAAATTCTCCGCAAACCCTATCAACGCTAAGACCGAGCCCCTGGCAGAGGCGAATTTTTCGAAGAACTCGCGCCGCCTCTCTATCATGCCATCTTCTATCATTCTTATCGAACGTGAAACGCTTCCGTTACCCAGCCTCGCGGCAGCTAAAGCGTCTTCAGAAGACACGCCGCACGTCTTCTCTACAATCGGCGCCATCTCCGAGGCCTTAAGCGCGGAGAACGCCACCCTCTGGCACCTTGAGAGTATCGTAGGCAGCATCGAGTATAACTTCGACGATACGAGTATTATGACCGCGTTCCCAGGCGGCTCCTCGAGTGTTTTAAGGAACACGTTGGCAGCGGACTTCTGCATGGTCTCTGCCGCGTCCACTATCGCAACAACGCGCCCGGTCTCGGCCTTATACCGAAGAGCGCGCTGAAGGTCCCGTATCTCGTCGGCCTTAAGCGTCTTATCTTCGGGCGCAATATTTATGATATTCATGTTCGCCCCTGCAAACGACGCGCGGCACGGCTCGCAGCCCCCGCATGCCTCGTTACTATCCTCGTAACGCTCGCAGTTTAGCGCAGCTGCGAAGGCGAGCGCGGCCTTTCTCTTGCCAACGCCCTCTGGCCCGAAGAACACGTACGCGTGCGCCACCCTGTCAGCGCTTACCGAACGCCTTAGCATATCAAGCGCGTTCTTTTGCCCGTATATCTTTGAAAACATCATATTACTTTTGCCATCCTCAAGGCATCCTGTGCTGCCATGCGTATATCGGCATGCACCGCCTCGACACTGCGGTTGCCGTCAAAAACCTTTATCCTTCTCTCGAGCCTTGCCAGCCAGTGATACCCGTTTCTCACCCTCTCATGGAACATCCGCGCCTCTCTCTCGAAACGGTCGGCGCCCGGGGCCGCGGCCTCATTTCTACTGTTAGCCCTGGCAAGCCCGACATCTATCGGACAATCTATGAGGATTGTAAGATCGGGCTTTAGCCCGTCGGTAGCAAGAGCGTTCACCGTCTCGACCTTATCATAGGGGATATGGCGGCCAAAGCACTGGTACGCGAAGGTGGAGTCCGTGTATCTGTCGCAAAGCACTATCTTTCCGGCCTGCAGGGCAGGGACGATAAGCTTGGTAACTATCTCCACCCGCGCGGCCTCGTAGAGAAAAAGCTCAGTTAGCGTTTCCATGCCAGCGCCTTCGGATACGGAGAGAAGTATGTCGCGCACCTTCTCACCAACCTTTGTCGAGCCCGGCTCTCTTACGGCTATGACGTCCAATCCCTCGCCCGCAAGATAATCCCTAAGCTTGGCAATCTGAGTTGACTTGCCGCTTCCTTCCGTTCCCTCAAAAGTGATAAAAAAGCCCAAAAGGCCCCCTGAACAGGCAAAGTTATTACGGCCCTTTTCCGGCATACCGGCCAAAAGGGCGCGCCTTTGATACCATAATTGATAATATCTAAATCCCATGTTTTTCGCAAGGATAAAACCCTTTTTTGCCAAAAATCAATGGCCTGAAGCGGTTTTTTGGTTTATACTTGACCGATACGTTATGAACACCGCTAACCACGAACCCATAGTCTCGGTAAAGGGCCTGAAAAAGGAATTTAACGGCACAACGGCCGTTGACGGCATTTCCTTTGAGATAAAAAAGGGCGAAATACTCGCGCTCCTTGGCCCAAACGGCGCTGGCAAGACAACGACTCTCCATATGCTCCTTGGCCTTATCACGCCCACTGCCGGAGAGATACGCATCTTTGGCAAGGACATGAACAAGGAAAGGAGCGCGATATTATCGCGCATCAACTTTTCGTCATCGTATGTATCGCTTCCGTACTCGCTTACGGTGATTGAGAACCTAACTGTATTCGCAAGGCTCTACGGCGTAAAGAACCACAGAGAAAAAATACAAAGACTTCTCGAAACATTCGAGATTTCCGGCATCATGCACGACTCTACACGTAAGCTCTCTTCGGGGCAGCTAACACGGGTAAGCCTCGTAAAGGCGCTTATAAACGACCCGGAAATACTTTTTCTCGACGAGCCAACGGCGAGCCTCGACCCTGACATAGCCGACAGAACAAGGAAGCTGCTTAAGAAAATCAAGGACGAACAGGGGCTTTCGATACTATATACCTCGCACAACATGAGCGAGGTTGAAGAGCTCTGCGACCGCGTTGTGTTCCTTGATAAAGGCAGCATCATAGCCACTGGCGCGCCAGAAGAGATAAAGAAGAACTTCAACGAAACATCACTAGAGAACGTATTTCTAAAAATTGCAAGGCAGGGATAAGACTGTGAGCCCTCTAAGGATATTCGCGTACGTAACGCGCCACCTCTACCTATACAAAAGAAGCCTGCCGAGGCTGATGGAGGTGTTTTACTGGCCAATCCTGGATTTAATGGTCTGGGGGTTCATCACAGTGTACCTCGGCTCATATAAGGCCACACTTCCGGCCTTCATAACGTTCTTTATCGGCGCGCTCATACTCTGGGACATACTGTTTCGCTCGCAGCAGAGCATCTCTGTTTCGTTTTTAGAAGACATGTGGTCGAGAAACCTCCTTAATATCTTCGTCAGCCCGCTTACGCCGCTTGAGTACGTGGCCTCGCTCCTGATTATCAGCATGATAAAGCTCCTTCTTGCCTCGAGCGTGATGGTGGTTATCGCCTACCTTCTCTACTCCTTTAACGTCTTCACTCTCGGATTCCATCTCGTGCCGCTCGTTATAAACCTTCTTATAATGGGCTGGGCAATGGGCGTGATAACGACAGGCGTCATCCTGCGCTTTGGCCAGGAGGCCGAGGTGCTTGCCTGGGGTGTGGCCTTCCTTTTCCAGCCGCTTAGCGCAGTGTTCTACCCGGTAGAGGTGCTGCCGCCAATACTTCAGAAAATCGCCTACTACATACCATCTGCCCATGTGTTCGAGGGCATGAGGCACGTTATAAACGAAAAAACCCTTCCAACCGACCATCTTATAATGGCAATTGTTTTAAATATCGTTTACGTCGCAGGTTCGGCTCTTTTCTTTTACTGGAACTTCCAGTCAGTAAAGAAAAAAGGACTTCTTGTGAAGGTCGGGGAATAATGTTACCAAACCGCGCAATTTGTTCGGCCTACTGCCATGTCAAAACTAAGACAAATCTTTTTTATTGCTCCCTATCCGCTTAATAAATATAGCATTTGGCAATTGACATCCTGCCAAGTCATGATACAATAGTAGATACTTAGGAAATTCCTGCTCGTATGCTCTATTGTCCATTGTTACCCAAAAGGACAATATATTTCTGACTCCTCGACTTGACGTAACCACTCACCCGGATTCTTTTCTCTTTGGATTGTTCTACCACAAGTACGCAACAGCGCAATAGCGGATAGAGTTGTCTTGATTTTGGCGTAAAGCCGAGCCCATAAAGACCGGAGAGCAAAAAATGTTTGGCCATTTAAGTCTCGGAAAAAAACTTACCCTCGGCTTCCTTGTCATAGCCGTTCTGCTGTTAATCGTCGGCGGCTTTGGTTACAGGAGCCTCGACAGGGTTGCCGACGACAATGCAGCAACACAGCGCACATTCGCCCACGCAGACGCTGCCATGGAAATCAAGCATAACCTCGCGCTCGAGAGGCTCTTCTTTATGGAACTTCTTGCCTCAGAAGATCTGACTGATTTCGAAAGCGTATGGGGAGAGCACGAAGAAGCATCCTCTGCCTTCGTGGCCTATTCAAACGCGCTGCTTAACGGAGCAGAGGTCGAAGGCGAGCGCATCGAGGCCATAAAGAACGAAAAACTAAGGGCCCTGGTATCTAAATCCCTTTCAACATACGCAAATGAAATACTGCCAAGGTTCAAGGAACTCAAACCTGTCATAACCGAACTGCACGAAACCAGGGGAAAAATCGCCTCCCTTGGCGCAAAAGAGGTAGCGGCCGAAAGGGCCCTGGAGGCAAAGCTTGCTACCCTCGTTAAAGAGGCCAATCGAATAGACTCGGAGCTTGACGATAACGGCCGGCACATGGACACAATACTTGCGGAACTCGAACGTGCTCGCAAGGGAGATATTCAAAGCATCTTCGCCTCGGCAGAGACGCATGCCTCATCCTCCAAGACAATCACAATTACATCCATTATAATAGGCTTCGGCGCAGCAATTTTACTTGGCATAATCATGGCAAGACGCATATCAAGGCCCATATACGCCGTGATAAACGAGCTTTCCGGCGGCGCAGACCAGGTGCATGACGCCGCTGCCCAGCTATCTTCGTCAAGCCAGCAGCTCTCTCAAAACGCAAGTGAGCAGGCAAGCACCCTCGAGGAAACGAGCGCATCCATCCAGCAGGTGTTCTCCATGGTCAAACAGAATGCCGAGAACTCCGACCAGGCAAACAAGATGGCATCCGGCGCGAAGATGACGGCAGAGCGCGGCGCAAAAACAGTATTCGAGATGATAGACGGCATGAACCAGATAAACAAGGGAAGCTCCGAGGTTTCGAAAATCATAAAGGTCATAAACGAAATCGCCTTCCAGACAAACCTCCTTGCGCTAAACGCCGCAGTAGAGGCGGCAAGGGCAGGCGAGCACGGCAAGGGCTTTGCCGTTGTAGCCGAAGAGGTAAGGAACCTCGCAAAAAGATCGGCCGAGGCTGCAAAGGAAACCACCTCTCTTATCGAGCAGTCAGTGCTTCTTGCGAGCCAGGGCTCTGCAAAGGCCTCGGAAGCAGGTGGCGTGCTCTCGGGCATAGTGGACACCAATAAAAAGATGGAAGACCTTGTAAGCGAAATCAGTGCGGCAAGCAGAGAGCAAAGCGACGGGCTCGAGCAGGTGACCAAGGCAATCACCCAAATTGACGACGTAACGCAGCAGATATCGGCAGCGAGCGAGGAAAGCGCGGCAAGCGCCGAGGAACTAGCCTCTCAGGCCGACTCGATGAAGGTACTCGTTGAAAAGCTCGGCTCCATCATCGACGGCAGTAGCCGGGCAGGCTCGGCTGTTGCCGGGAATACACGCATCGGCAAAACGGCAGCTCCCGGCAGTAATGCCGTACCAACAAGAAAGATTACGACAGGCAAAAAAACTACGCAGCAAAAGGGCAACGGCCACGCAAAGCCGGCAAAGGCCGTGGTAGCAGCGCCAAGAGAACGCTTTGCAAAGGTTATTCCGCTAAACGATAAAGAAGAGGACGAGTTCAAGGAATTCTAATCCGTGGCAACACGGCAACAACGGTTGGTTCCTACCTGATAAGGGCCTTTAACGCCTCGGCATAAACGTTATAATCCTTTTCCGAAAAAAGCACCATCCTAACAAGCCGCACTTCTTCGTGTTCCTTCAAAAATCCTATTATCGTCTTTAGCGCTATTCTCGAGGCCTGCTCTACCGGATATCCGTAGGCCCCTGTGCTTATCGACGGAAACGCAATGGACACGATTCCCCTCTCCGCCGCTATCTGAAGGCTCGTTCTGTACGCGCCCTTCAAGTGCTCCCGGTCAACGCCCTTGCCGTCCCTGAAAACAGGGCCAACGGCGTGTATAACGAACCTTGCCTTAAGGTTGCCGCCGCCGGTCATAACGGCGCTCCCCGTGGGGCAGCCGCCGATCCTTCTGCACTCGGCCATTATCTCCGGCCCGCCTGCCATGTGTATGGCGCCGTCGACTCCGCCGCCTCCGGCAAGGGCGCTATTCGCGGCATTCACTATGGCCTCGGTCGTTTCTTTCGTTATATCGCCTGTTACGAGCTGTACCTTCTTTCCTGCTATGCGCGCTTCCATATGAGCTCCCCCGGGTATCTTTTCCCCTTCAAGAAACAGCGCTTACGACATAGTGCGAAGCATTGATGCTCTTTAACGTAACGCTTATGAACCCTGCGGCCATTACCTCGTCGAGCGCAACTGCAGCGTCTATCCTTTCCTCAAAAGGCGGCCCGCGCTCCTCTACCTTTTTTTGCCAGTCCATGAGGACGAATATGCCGCCCTTTTTTAGCATGCGCCTCATTTCCGCAAGAACCGCTACCCTGTCATGAAGCTCGTGGAACACGAAGGCCATGAGCGCGAAATCAACGGAGGCGTCGTTTAACTGAACCGAGCTCTCCTCGTTCCTTACAGCCTTGAGATTGTACGCATGCACGCGCCGCTTAAGCTCCGTCAGCATCTCTTCCTGCGTATCGAGGGCATACACCCTGCCCACACTTCCGACTATATCGACTGCGGGCTTTGTGAAAAAACCAGGGCCGCAGCCCAAATCCGCCATGACCATGCCGGAGCGAAGCCCCGAGTCTATGAGGAACTCGCGCGGCGTAAACGGCGCAATACGGTCTTCCCTTAAAAGCCGCTCTATGCCTGCGGGGTCGAATTTATGCGGCACTTTCCGTTTTCCACCTGTATTTTTTTATTAAAACCCGCCGCCGCGAATGATAACGGCGAGTATTACTATTATGATAGCAAGGATGAGGTTACCTCTGCCAAAGAGCATTGCGTAGAAGGAATACTTTCTGTTGGTCCTTGCTCCGGGCCCTAGCCAGAAGTCGTGTAAAAGGCTCGATAGCACAATCAGTATTACGAACACTATCTTGGTCATCACGGCCTTCCCAAGCGCGGACGCATGGAAGGAAGCGTCAAGGAGCATGGACGGCGTAACGCCGATATAATACAGAACCACCGGCCCTGTTATAAGGAGCATTATTATCGCGACCCAACCCCAGAACCTGAACTTCGCTCCTACGACCTGGTATATCTCGCTCTTCTTTGCCGGCTCAAGCGTCCTTAGAAAAGGCGCTATGACGAGCGTTAGAAAAAGCATGCCGCCGACCCAGAAAAGAGCGGCAACGATATGAAGGAAAAGAAAAAGTTTAAACAAGTTTCATGCCCTCCATTGTATTGGATTAAATGAGCTACTGCTCACAAGCAAACAATATACTTTGCGCGGCAAAAAAATTCAACCCCTACGTGGCGGCCTACTTCTTTAGCTCCCTGCCAAGCCTTCGCTCGAGTGTCTTTACCTTCTCGACAATCCTGTCCATGGGCTTACCTGGCCTGTCGTCTATCTTTATCCCGGTAATGATGCGCGGAGCCTTCGAAGCAACGTGGTCATGGCACTTGCGTATAAGCGCCATCACATCCTCCCAGTTACCTTCAACGACCGTGCCCATGGGATTTACGCGGTAAGGAAGTCCGCTCTCGTCTATTATCTTCATTATCTCGGAAACAGCATCCCCGAGGCTCTCGCCAGTGCCTACGGGCATTACCGTGAACTCTACAAGCATAAGAACCTCCTCTTTATACTCAATTCCAGACGCCTTCTATCAAGGCGCCGCACTTATGGCACTTGCCGTCCTTCAAATTATTGGCGAGCACGCTATAGCCGCGTCTCTCGATAATAAGCGCCTTGCATGACGGGCAAAATGTTGATTCGCCTTTTTCTCCGGGGATGTTGCCGGTATAAACGTATTTTAGCCCTTCTTCGTACCCTATCTCGAGGGCGCGACGAAGCGTCTCGACCGGTGTTGGCGGGACGTCCATCATCCGGTACGAGGGATAGAACGCGCTCACGTGCCAGGGCATGGACTCATCGACCGAGACAATCCACTTGGCAATGCTTCTTAGCTCGTCTTCGGAGTCATTCTTACCCGGAATAACAAGTGTCGTAAGCTCGACCCATATGCCAAGAGAACGCATGGTTACAACACTATCGAGCACGGGCTTTAGCCTTGCGCCGCATATCTTTTTATAAAAATCCTCGGTAAAGGCCTTTATATCAACGTTCGCCGCGTCGAGCCAGTCCTTTGCGTCCTCGAGACAGGCCTTCGACATGAAGCCGTTTGTGACGAATATGTTCTTAAATCCCTTTTTCTTCGCAATAAGTGCTGCATCGCGCGCGAACTCGTAAAATATCGTAGGCTCGGTGTATGTGTAAGATATGCTCGCCGCGTTCTCCGAGGCGGCCGTTGCAACAACTTCCTCGGGCCCGGTGTCGGCCCCGAGTATTATCTTTTTCTCCTTTGGCATCTGCGAGATATCGGAATTCTGACAGTGCATGCACCTGAAATTGCACCCGGCTGTTGCTATGGAATAAGAACGCGTTCCAGGAAGAAAATGAAAGAGCGGCTTTTTCTCTATGGGATCGGTATGCTCGGCAATGAGCTTACCATAGTTAAGGGCATAGAGCTTTCCGCCGACATTGCCTCTAACCCCGCATATGCCGCGCTTATTGTCGGCGATCTTGCAGTTATGCGAGCAGAGCAGGCACTCGACCCTGCCTCCTTCGAGTGAGCGGTAAAGGCTTGCCTCCCTCATCTGCCCCATCCCGAAAGATTACCTTTCCCTTGTCCAGTACACGCGCGCTATCTTTGTATCCGAGCTCCACTTGTACTCGATTTCACCGCTAAAGGCCTTCGTAACCATCTGCCCGATGCGCTGCGCAAGCTTTTCGGTAGTAGTGGTTATCGTTATTGAGCCCTTTTTGACCCTGGTCTCGATTATGCGCTCAAGAGGATTGGTATACATGGCCCTGGCTTCCTTGTTCTTCACGAGCCCTAGGAGCTCATTACGGTGGCCGTCGACAAAACCGCCGCTAAGTGTTACGTATCCGGCCGCGAAGTTATCGCGTATCTTCCTGCAAGCAGGGCACACAACCTTCTTGTACCGTGCCTTCTTCTCCATATCCTTAAGGCTCGCAAGACGCCACCTCTTTCCGGTATAGAGCGCCGAGCACACCGTGCACATGGCGTCCACATCGCCAAGCTTCGCGATATACGGATCCTTTGCCGTGTCTATGGCCTTTTTCCTGGTACTCTTTGAAAAATTCCTGCTAACACTCATAACCCCTCCCTCGGTATTATTACCCCCTAAGTGTCTTCGTAAGCCAATCCCCTGCCACAGGGCAAACGGTTTTAGCCCTGTCTGCTTTCAATATCCTTACATAACAGCTTATGTCCCGGACACGGCACGAAAAAAAGCAGGGCTTCCCTCGAAGTGAATATACCGAAAACTCGGCCGGGCCCTATTACCGGCCCGGTGAACAAGCGCTTATTTCTCCGTACCACACGCCTTTGGAAAGACCCTTTCAAAAACAGCACGGCAAACTTTCCAACGGAAAGCGCCGTTACCGCGCACGGCCATTGACTACAAAACGATTAGTTACCTGCCTGTAGGTGCATGTCCTCGCCGCAGCACACGAGCGTGCCGCCGCCTGCGTACGTTACCTCGACCTCGTTGCCGCATTTCTTGCAAACATATTTTTCGCCTTTTTTCTTGACCGCCATGATGTTTGGCTCCTTTGGATGATTTTTCTGAACCTGACTACTTCTTTACGGAAAGTTTTGCTGCTATTTCAGCTATGTATCTGCCCTGAAACCTTGCGCCGTCGAGTTCGTTCTTCGACGGCTTTCTCGAACCGTCGCCCCCTGCTATAGTGGATGCCCCGTAAGGCGAACACCCTGTAATCTCATCGGTGCGCATCTGGCCCTGAAAGGCGTAAGGAAGACCTGCTATTACCATGCCATGGTGAAGAAGGTTCGTGTGGAATGTGAGGATTGTAGATTCCTGGCCTCCGTGCTGGGTTGCCGAGCTTGTGAACACGCCGCCGACCTTTCCGACCAGCGCGCCCTTTTGCCAGAGCTGGCCCGTTGCATCGAGGAACTGGCGCATCTGAGCGCACATGTTGCCAAAGCGCGTGGGAGTGCCGAATATAACGGCGTCCGCGGCCCCGAGCTCTTCTACGGTACAGATTGGAATATCGGCAAGGGCCTTCTGCGCCTCAACCGCGCCCATCATTTCGAGCACTCCCTGCGGAAGTGTCTCGGGGACGCGCCTTAAAACCGCCTCCGCGCCCTTTACCTCCCTAACGCCTTCCAAAACCGCCTTTGCCATCTCGTATACATGGCCGTACATCGAATAAAAAACAATAAGCACCTTCATTTGCGCCTCCTTTTGCAAAACAGGTTCATGCCCATCAATCAAAAGTATAGCCCGCAAACGAAATAATGCAACGCTGCCGGATAAATAAGCACAAGCTACTCGGGCACGACCCTTACGGCCTTGAGGTAAACCTGTATCCTGCCAAGCGCATCGATAACGGCCTTGCCGTTCGCGGCATCGGCTTCTTTTTTAAGCTGCGCCGTGAACTCTTTTAAGGTAAGAAAACCCTCGCGCCCCAGGATAAAGCCGTGCCACATTTCCAGAAGCCCGGCAGCCCCGGCAACGCTATCGTCCTTTGGCAAAGCCAAAAGCCCGTTGACCTTCTCCAGCATGGATGCAAGGAACCGCTTTGCCTCTTCAATATCGCTTTTTTTAACCTTCAAAACGAACTCAGCGGCCCCCACGGCATCGCTTTCTTCAAGACATGCCTGCATCGCCGTAAGAAGCTCCTGCTTCTTGACAGGCTTTGTCACATGCCGCGTTGCGCCCGCATCGAGGCTCATCTGCTCGTGCTCCTTCAAAGCATGCGCCGAGAGAGTAATGATTGGAACCGGACGAAGCCCCTTTTCCTTCTCATGCTCGCGTATCCTTGACGTTGCCTCGTAACCACTTATGCCAGGCATCTGTATATCCATTATGACGATATCGTAGTTGCCCTCCTTGAACTCAAGAACCCCGGAAAGCCCGTCCCCAACGGCACGTACTTCGTAAGGGCCTTCGTTAAGGAAAAACTTTACCATCTCGCGTATATGCCCGGAATCCTCGACAAGAAGAACCTTGTATGTTCTGTTTGCCGCAGCCTTCCTGACCGGCGCCTGCCTGACTTCCGTTACAACTTCCCTCTGCGCGCCCTTTTGCAGATCAAAGGGGACGATAAAATTAAACACCGTGCCCTTGCCTTCCTCGCTCTCGAACCATATGCGCCCGCCCATCAACTCGACAAGCCGCCTGGATATGGCGAGCCCGAGCCCCGTGCCCTGACGCATGCCGCCGCGCATCTGGTCGGAGCTCACAAACGGCGAAAATATGAACGCCTTCTTATCCTCGGGTATGCCGATGCCGGTATCTTCGACCTTAAAGAGCAGCGATGTTTCCTTGTCGCTGTGAATCACGCTAGTATCTAGCGACACGCTAAGCCCAACCCTGCCGCCGCCCTCCGTGCATCTTATGGCATTGGCTATGAGGTTCATAAGCACCTCTCTTAGCCTTAGTCCGGCGCCCACGAGCGCCCTTGGCACTTCCTTGTCTATCGAATATGTAAATGCCACTCCCTTTTCAGCGGTCTTTAAGGTCATCATCTCTACGATTGTATCGACAAGCTCGCTAAGATTGAACGGCGAGACATACATCTCCACGTGCCCGCTCTCGACGCGCGAGAAATCCAGTATTTCGTTCACGATATTTATAAGCGTATCGCCTGCGGTCTTTAACATAGTGACCTTTCGCTGCTGCTCTGCATCGAGCTTAGATTCTCCAAGAAGCTCGGCAATACCTGTGATAACGGTTAAAGGAGTCCTTATCTCGTGGCTCATGGCCGCAAGGAACGCGCTCTTTGCCTTGTTGGCGCTATCGGCTATTACCTTTGCCTTTTTAAGTTCTTCCTCCGCCTTTTTAATGCCTGTTATGTCCTCATAGGTGCCGAGAACTCCGATAATCTCCCCTGACGGACCGCGAAGCGGCGTCTTACTAGTCCTTATCCATAGTTTCTCGCCCTTTGGCCCTGTCTGCGGCTCCTCGTAGTTGAGCTTGGGCTCGCCAAGCGCCATGATGCGCCTGTCGTCGGCACGGTAGAGCTCTGCCTCGTTTTTCCAGCCCATCTGAAAATCGTCCTTGCCTGTAAGCGCATCGGGCTCGTTCATGCCCGAGTCGCGCGCAAAGGCCGCGTTACAGCCAATGTACTTGAGATTCTTATCCTTCCAGAAAACGCGCGCCGGAATTGCGTCGAGCACGGTCTTTAGCATGTTTCTCACGGCAACGGCCTCTTCCTCTGCCCGTTTAATCCCCGTGATGTCTATAAGGAAGCCACGCAGGCCCGTTACCTCGTTATTCTTTCTTACGATATTGGCTATGTCGCGTATCCAGATGACCTTTCTGTCTTTCCTCACAACGCGGTACTCGAACTGATGGTCTATTCCCTTGGACGTCTGCAGCTGGCAGAACTCAACGGCCTTTTTTCTGTCGTCCGGATGAATCATCGCTGCCCAGGACTCGAAGTTCTTCCATTCGCTTGGGCTGTAACCGGTTATCGCGCTGGCCTGCGGACTTACGTACGTGAAGTTAAGTGTTTTAAGGTCCACCTCCCAGACGATGCAGTTGGTTGTTTCGACAAGACTTCTAAAGAGCTCTTCTCTATCGGCATATTCCTTTTCGTCCCTGACGTGCTGCGTTATGTCTGTCATGCAGCCGATAAGGCCTGCGGCCTTGCCGTCCTCGCCGTAAAAAACGCCTTTATTGAAGATAACGTCGCGCTTCATGCCGTCGGCGTGCTTTACATTGAACTCGTAACGCTGTATGCCGCCATTTTCAAAGAGCTCGTCATCCATGGCCTTGTACTTATCGCCAAGCTCCTTTGGCGCGACGTCGTAGACTGTCTTGCCTATGAGCGTTTCCCTCTTTATACCTACAAAATCGAAGAAAGCCTTATTGCCGCCGATATACACGCCGTTTGTGTCCTTGTAGAATATCGGGGCCGGAATGGTGTTGATGAGGCATTTAAGGAAGTCCTCACCCTGCTTGAGCTTCTTTTCATTTGCGCGGTACTCGGTCATGTCCACCATTGCGCCGACGATTCCCGCGACCTTGCCGTCCATGCCGTAGTACACGGACTTACTGAACATTACGCTTCTTAGCGTCCCGTCCTTTGCAAGCACCTTTGCTTCATAGGTCTGGGGCTTTAACTTCTTTAGTATCTCTGCGTCCGATTCCTCGTGCGCCTTGGCGAACTCCGTTGGCGCAAGGTCTCCCACCTTCTTGCCGATAAACTTTTCTTTTGACATGCCAAGGACTTCCTCCATGGCCTTGTTGCAGCCAAGGTACACGCCCTCGGTGTTCTTGTAATATATGGGAATTGGAATGGTGTCCAAAAGAGCTGGGAAGAAAAAGCTCTTTTTCGAGAACGATGCCTTTACAGGTTTCTTCTTAAGACGCCTCTTTACAGCAAGACGCACGACATTGGATATGGCTTTTTTATCTTCCGACTTCTTTTTTGTATTGCTCTCGTCGCTCATAGATGCCGCCCCCGGGATAATGCCAGTAAAATACGCCCGCCTCTGCTCCTAAAGAAAAAAACCTTAAATAAAAATGCGAAGTTATAAATATACCATAGCTGTGCTTGGTTTTCAAGTTATGCCTGCAAAAGCACGCCCACAAAATATTCAATAAAAACGCCGCCTTAGCCAAAATTGCCAAGGCGGCATTGGAAATTATCCACACATTTCAAACAAATTACAAAAGCTTTTTCACTTCACTGACTGCCCTGGCGTAATCAGGATGATCGGTTGCCTCCTTCACGACCTCCGCATACCGGACAATATCATCCTTATCTATTATGAACACAGCCCTTGCAAGAAGCCTGAACTCCCTTATAAGCACGCCGTATGCCTTTCCAAATGACGCCTCGCGATGGTCGGAGAGAGTGGTTACCCTGTCTATTCCAGCGCTAGAGCAGAACCGCTTTTGCGCAAACGGCAGATCCATGCTCATATTGATGACTGCGACGGACTCGGGAAACGCCTTTGCCTCTTCGTTGAACCTTCTGGCCTGCGCATCGCACACAGGGGTATCGAGCGAAGGCGTAACGCTAATCACCTTTACCTTGCCGCTAAAGTCCTTGAGCGTTACTTCCTTTAACGCCGCATCCACAACGCCAAACTCCGGGGCCTTGCTCCCGGGCTTAAGCTCAACGCCAACGAGCGTCATCGCATTGCCTTTAAACGTAATAGCGCCTTTTCTATCCATGCTCTCCTCCGAAAACGGTTTTTAAAGCATATTAAACTATAGCATGGGTTTTGAAGGTGTCAACTGCCAGGGATAGGGCTGGACTGTAACAGGGGTATGGTGGTTATAAAGAAACCGTCGATTTTTGCGTGATACTTCGTCAGCGACAGTTTGGGAAGGGGCGAAAAAAGTTCGCGCTCTCACTTTGCCAACTTAATATTTGAAAATCATGCCTTCTTACACTTTAAACAGATTTTCAACACTAAATATTTTACTCAACAAAACCATCTCAAGACGCTATACGGGACAATGCACTAATAATAATCTTATAATTAGCCGAGTTGTCACAGTACATATACAACATTTTCCTTTTTTCTTTAGCTACTTCCTGTAATGATCTTGAAAAAAGCTTATCATCCTCAACAAACTCTTTTGTCTTTGGCAAATAGAATTGTGCTTCTCTTGAGTAGGCCAGTGGATACGATAATTTCGGAGCTCTCATGAAAATTAGAAAATCGTTTGCGGTCAACTTGCCTCCACTCAATTCGATAACTTTCTTTTCAATATTGTCTTCTGGCACTTCCACAGCCATAGACTCAATTATCTTCCAAATAGCTGCAATGTGATTCTGCGCAGCAAGAAACTTGTCGAACTCTATATCTGTTTTCCAGAGAGGCTTAAAATGTTGTCTATCGAAAAGTTTTTTTCTGTAAAACTCACACACAGCATCATGAGCACAATAATATTTCAAAAGTTTCCAAATATCTATATCGTCTATCAACTCTACTTCCTCAACATACTTTATTCCTGTTTTTATTTTACCTGTAATCGCATCGTAAGAGAAAAGTTTGACAAAATTCTTGTTATCATTTTTAATTTTTCTCAAATACCTTCTGGCAATCTCAAAACAATACTGCACTTTATGATGATTATACACCCACCTGACAAGGTAGTTCCTGTTTTCAACCACTTTTTCCGCAACACTAAAACCAGACTTCTCGATCACATAAATATATGTACCATCCTTATTAATTATATTGAATGAGCCGACTATCCTTGCTATATCTAACACCATAGTAACAATACCTGCCGAATTAGAATCTCGCATTATATAATCGATTTTATCTGAATCATAGGCTCCAGATAATATATTAATCAGGGCATTCTTAAAACTCTTATCCACACCCTGAGTACAATCAACACCTGTAATCATCCTACAAAACAGATCCTTATCAACTTTATACTTTTTTATCTGTGGCTTAAATTTACGCAATGCGACAAGACAGCTCATAACTTCATGGCTAGCTGGTTTTTTATCGCATTTACTTAAATCAACCCCTTCGCCTTTCAACTCCTCCAACAACTTCGCACTATCTGGATAAAATTGTTCCCCCAAATGAGAAAGCGGCGCATGCCCTATATCATGCAACAAGCACGCCAACTCAACGGTTGGACGATACTTTTTTGCCAACATAGCAATTTTCTCATTAGCATCATTTTTTTTAATGATACTATCGATTATCCGCCTGCCTAGATAATAAACACCTATAGAATGTTCAAAACGCGAATGTGTTGCGGAGGGATAAAGAACATCGATGATAGTTTGCTTGATATTTCTTAAACGTTGAAACTGCGGCGTATCTATGAAGTCAGTAAAAATTTTGTCGTCTATTTCGACATATCCATGAACTGCATCTAAAATAAGTTTCATGTGGGTTTGTATTTATTATTTGTTGTACCCCTTGAACTCTTGATATGCCTTGTCAATTATCCCAGGTAGTTTTTTCTTTATATCATCATCTATACCATAGTTTACTATATTATTTAAATAGTTCTCATCTATACTTTTGTCCAATTCTATCGTCTTCTTGCCATAATCGATACACAATAAAATTGGTTTAAAATTAATAACTTCGTCTAGACTATAGTGATCACTAACTATAGTAACATTTTTAAGGCTCCCGCTCACAGCCGCAGAGGCAGTACTAGTATACTTCCAGAATTCACTATCGATCTTAATTGGCCCTTTGGCTACATGCAAACAATTAACTACAAATCTCCACGGCGTTAACTCTCTACTCATAGAAGCCCCCTACCATAATTTACTTCGAACATGTTAATTAAATATATTATACTTCGTAGCAATAAGTCAAGTCGCACAAATAGAAATAGCTAAAACACAACCGAACTTAAACATCACTAAGACAATCGAAAACCACCTAAAATATTCTCCCTATCAAAAACCCGCAAGTTGGCCGTCAGGCGAGGCGCGTGGAATTTTTGGCCGCAGGCGTATCCCGTTCGATACGTCGAGGACCAAAAATTCCACGCAACGAAGCATCACGGCCAAATCGCGGGTTTATGGCGTAAATATTTGACTTACCGCCCCTGTTCCTGTATAATCTTTGGCTTCGACACAAAGCACGGCCCGAAAACACCTATGGCCGCGCAATGCAAGGGGGTGAACGGATTTGTCAGAGGTCAAGGTATTCGACGATCAGCTCGAGAAGGCTCTCAAAATTCTCAAGAGAAAGCTCGCGCAGGATGGGACCTTCAAGGAAGTAAAGAAGAGAAGGTTCTACGAAAAGCCGAGCGTTAAGAAGAAGCGTAAACGCGCAGAGGCTGCAAAGCGCAGGGCAAAGGCCATGAGAAAAGGGCCGCGTCCTGGCGGAGACAGGAAAGAAGGCCGCGGACCAGGCGGGCCTGGTGGCCCGGGAGGGTTTGGCGGACCAAGAACAGGGGCGCCGTCCTCAACAGGACCGAAGTCGTAATAGCACGAAAAGCAAAAGGAGGGTCTTTGAGACCCTCCTTTTTTTATTTTTACGACCGTGGCATCAAGTCCAAAAGAAGCAGCAGAAATAAGCCGCCGCTCTAAACCCCTCCCTACAACCTCTCCTTCACAATGCCTTCGACAACGGCCGGGTCGGCAAGTGTTGAGATATCGCCCAAGTCCTCGGTCTCTCCCTTTGCTACCTTCCTGAGGATGCGGCGCATTATCTTTCCGCTACGAGTCTTTGGAAGCCCGGCAACGAACTGAAGCTTATCGGGCCTCGCAATCGGGCTTATCTCGACCTTCACGTGGTCAAGGAGCTCGGCCCTAAGTTTATCCGAGTTCTCGATACCTTCCTTAAGTAGCACGTACGCGTAGAGCGCCTCGCCCTTTACCTCATGCGGATACCCAACAACAGCTGCCTCTGCAACGGCCTTATGCGCAACAAGCGCGCTCTCTATCTCTGCGGTGCCGAGCCTGTGGCCAGAGACATTCACAACATCGTCTATTCTGCCCATGACCCAGTAATCGCCATCCCTGTCAACGCGCGCTCCGTCGCCGCTAAGGTAGTATCCGGGGAAGCGGCTAAAATAGACTTCCTTCATACGCTTATTCGTCTTGTCGCCGTAAGTGCCTCTTAACATTCCGGGCCAAGGTTTTTCGATTACAAGATAGCCGCCCTCGTTAGGCTTTGCCTCTTTACCCTGCTCATCGAGGATTTTCGGCACTATGCCAAAAAACGGCTTTGTAGCGCTCCCGGGCTTAAGCCCCATTGCGCCGGGAAGCGGGGAGATAAGTATGCCGCCGGTCTCTGTCTGCCACCACGTATCGACTATCGGCAGCTTTCCCTTTCCAACTATCTTATGATACCAGAGCCATGCCTCCGGGTTTATGGGCTCTCCAACACTTCCAAGCAGCCTTAGGCTGGATGTATCGCGCTTATTTACCCACTCGGCACCAAAACGCATAAGCGCCCTTATGGCAGTCGGCGCGGTGTATATGGTATTTACGCGGTGCTTCTCGACAATCTCCCAGAACCTGTCCGGGTTCGGGTACGTGGGTATGCCCTCGAACATGAGAGACGTTGCGCCGCAAGCAAGCGGGCCGTAGACAATGTAGCTGTGCCCGGTTACCCAACCCAAATCCGCAGTACAGAAGTAGACGTCTTCGTCGCGGTAGTCGAATATGTACTTGAATGTCATTGCAGAGAAGAGAAGATACCCGGCTGTTGTGTGAAGCACTCCCTTCGGCTTTCCTGTGGAGCCCGAGGTATAAAGAATAAAGAGCGGGTCTTCGGAGTCCATGGACACCGGAGAAACACCGCCCTTGCTTTTTGCCATATCATCGTGCCACCACGTATCGCGCTTCTCTGTCATGGGTGTTTTGCCATCTGTTCTCTTGAAGACGATGACGCTTTTAACGAACGGGCATTCTTCGAGCGCCTTATCAACGTTGGTCTTTAGCGAAACGGCCTTGCCGCCTCTGACACCTTCGTTTGCTGTCACAACAGTATCGGAGCGGCAGTCTATTATCCTGTCCCTTAAGGACGTCGGGCTAAAGCCCCCAAACACTACGCTGTGTATTGCGCCTATCCTTGCGCACGCAAGCATGGCAATAGCAAGCTCCGGTATCATGGGCATGTAGATTGTGACGCGAGAGCCCTTTTTTACGCCCTTGTCAAGAAGCACACGGGCGAAACGGTCTACTTCGGTAAGGAGCTGCTGGTAGGTGTAGGTCTTTACAGTGCCGTCGTCAGCCTCCCAGATGATTGCTGCGCGGTTCCTAAGCGGCCCTTCTACGTGCCGGTCAAGGCAGTTATAGGAAACGTTTAAGCGTCCGCCAACGAACCATTCTATCTTAGGCTTTTTAAAATCGTACTTGAGAACACTTGTCCATTTCTTGTCCCAGGAGAGGAATTCCTTTGCCGCCTTTGCCCAGAACTTTTCCGGGTTCTTGACGGACTTTTTATACATTTTCTCGTACTGCTTAAGGCTCCCGATATGCGCCTTTTCGGAAAACTCCCTCGAAGGCCTGAGCACCTTTACCCTGCCGCTTAGCACTTCTATTGTCTTATTTTTTTCAACCGGCTGCCTGGCCATACCCCACCCCCATAGGAAAACACCCTTTAAAATACCGCGTTCCTTAACAATACTAAAAAACCGGACAGGGTGTCAAGGCGCATCGCCATCATAAACATTTTCAGCATGCTTGCAAACGGCATGTAACTATGGTAAAAAATAAGGATAAACGGAGTTTACGGATTTTATGAAATTAGGCCTTAATCAGAACATACCCTACCGGGGCGAGACATTTCACATACAGACCGAGGACGGAGGCAGAAACAACCCCGTCATCACAACTCACCTTTTCATAGGCGGAGCAATACTTGCCTCGAGAAAGACCACGTACGAGGACATCCTTAAGAGCGACAAGCTCGATGACGTTGTGAAAGAAATAATGACCGAGCAGCACAAGAAGCTCATGAAGGAGCTCATTAACGGCGCCTTCGACGAGCACCCGGCAATAGCCGGAAAACTTAAACCAAAACCTGCTGCAGCGGCGCCTGCCGCAGCGGCCCCGGCTCCTGCCCCGGCAGCAGCCCCCCCGGCGCAGGCAAAGAGCTCGTCCATAGACGACATCATAATGGACCGCCTATCGCTAAAGGGCAAGGACCAGAAATAAAGCCCTGCCCCGAAGAAACCTCTTCGCCGCACCCCGGCCGCGTGCCGCCGGCACAGGAACTGAAATTACGATTTGCCCTTTATCTCCTTATATGTTAAAAACACCTGTAGTGAGGACGCCTGAAGGCGGCCCTCTACATTTCAAAACAACATGAGCATAACCGCCATAAGAGGCTTTAACGACATACTGCCAAACGAATGCAGCAAATGGGCCAAGATAGAGGCAGAGGCACGGCGCGTATTCGCGCTCCACGGGTTCCTGGAGATACGGCTTCCTATAGTCGAGCGCGCGGAACTGTTTCTAAGAACCATTGGCGAAACAACCGACATCGTCGAAAAGCAGATGTACCTTTTCAAGGATAACGGCGGCGACTCTCTTGCCTTAAGGCCCGAGGGCACTGCCTCGGCCGTAAGGGCATACATCGAACATAAACTCTACGAAAGCCCTGTTACGCGCATCTTTTACTCCGGGCCCATGTTTCGCTACGAAAGGCCGCAAAAAGGACGCTACCGCCAGTTCTACCAGCTCGGCGCCGAGGTGCTTGGGGACGCAGGGCCGTTCTCGGACGCGGAAACAATAGCAATGCTGGCTTCACTGTTCACGAATATCGGCATAAAAGGCGTATCGGTGAACGTCAACTCGCTTGGGTGCGAGGAGTGCAGGCCCTCGTATAAGGCAATGCTCTCGGAGTTTTTATCGGCAAAGACAGGCTCGCTTTGCGACAACTGCAAACGGAGAATGGACAAAAATCCGCTAAGGGCCCTTGACTGCAAGTCAGAGCACTGCATAGAGGCGACAAAGGACACCCCGTCCATACGCGAGCACCTTTGCACAGGCTGCAAAGAGCACTTCTCTGGCGCGCTTAATGCGCTCGATGCCCTCGGCGTATCGTATGAGATAAACCCGCGCATGGTCCGGGGGCTCGACTACTATACGCGAACCACCTTCGAGGTGATAGCAACCGAGGGGCTCGGAAGCCAGAACGCCATAGCTGCCGGCGGCCGCTACGACAACCTGGTAAAAGAACTCGGCGGGCCGCAAACCCCGTGCTTCGGATTTGCCATAGGCATGGAAAGGCTAGCACTTACCATGCCGGAAAAAAGCGACACAGCCCGTACAGCCCACATAATCACCATGGGAGACGGCACGCTAAAGACAGCCATGGAAGCAGCGGCAACCATACGCGGGCACGGCGTACCGGCGACAATCGACGCCTCGTCCGCCTCTTTGAAGAGCAAGATGAAAAAAGCCGACCGCATCGGCTCGAGATTTGTTATAATAATCGGCGAAGACGAGTTGAAAGAAGGCCTCTTCTCGCTAAAGGACATGACGGCCGGCACGCAGGAGCGCGTTACCAGGGAAGCGCTCCTTGAGAAACTTGCAGACAGCGGCAAATGAAAGCCCGCCACACCCTTAACAAAGGAGCTCTACGATGACCATATCGGCAGACAGCAGGATCGAACGCAAAGTTCTGTCCCTCGATTTTGTGTGCTCGCTCCTGGTAAAAAACAAGCTTCTTAGCGAAGAAAACAGAAAAGAGCTGATGATAAAGGGCGAGAGCCAGAGGGCCAGGATGCAAAAGGCCCAGCAGGCCCCTTACTCGCGCCAAAGGCTTCTTTCCTACGCGCCATATGTCACGGCAGCAGAGGTCATAGCATCATTCGAACTCGACATACCGGGATCCCCCGGAAAAATACTTACCGAAGATAAAATTACCGAACTTCTCGCCCCGGAACTCGGGCTTCCTTACATAAAGATAGACCCGCTAAAACTCGACATGGACTTCGTCACCGCGCAGATACCGCGCCCCTTTGCGCAGCGTCATCTCATGATACCGCTTGGCATAAGCAAGGAAGGCGTTCTTATGCTGGCCGTCACCGACCCGAGCGACACCGAGGCTCTGGCCGATCTGCAGCGCATGGGCAAAAAGGAAGTTTCTCTTTCCATTGCCTCCAAGACCGACATAGTGAAGATAGTAAGGGAGTTCTTCGGCTTCAGGAGTTCGGTCATGGCCGCTCAGAAGGAACGCGGCAAGGACGCCGAACTAAACAACCTCGAGCAGTACGTGAAGCTCAAGGGCGCGGCCGAGATAGAAGCAACGGACCAGCACGTCGTAAACGCCGTCGAGTACATACTTCGCTACGCATACGAGCAAAGAGCAAGCGACATACACATCGAGCCAAAGAGAAAGAACTCTCTGGTGCGTCTAAGGATAGACGGCGTACTGCACCAGATACACACCATCCCGAAGATAATACACCCGTCTATAGTGTCCAGGATAAAGATGATGTCGAGAATGGACATCGCGGAGAAGAGAAAACCGCAGGACGGAAGGATAAAGACCGAACACGAAACAAAGGAAGTCGAGCTCAGGGTGTCCACGCTTCCGACGGCATTTGGCGAAAAGGTGGTCATGCGTATATTCGACCCGGAAATAGTGGCCCAGGACATACGCACCCTCGGCTTTACGGCAAACGAATTCTCCATATTCGAATCGTACCTTCAAAAACCGCACGGCATAATACTGGTAACCGGCCCCACGGGAAGCGGAAAAACAACGACTCTCTATTCGGCGCTCAAGTACCTGTCATCCCCCGAGGTAAACATCACGACCATCGAGGACCCGATAGAAATGGTCTTCGAGGACTTCAACCAGATAGGCGTGCAGCCGCTGATAGGCGTGGACTTTGCGTCATCGCTAAGAACGATACTCAGGCAAGACCCGGACATTATCATGGTCGGAGAGATAAGAGACAAGGAAACGGCCACAAACGCCGTGCAGGCCGCGCTCACCGGGCACCTTGTCTTCTCAACGCTCCACACAAACGACGCCCCGAGCTCGCTTACCAGGCTAAACGACCTCGGAGTACAACCGTTTCTTATCTCCGCAACCATCATAGGCATCATGGCCCAGCGCCTTGTCAGAAAAATATGCAAGCACTGCAAACAGGAGCGCATCCTCACCACCGAGGAAATGGCATACCTCAATATGAAGCCGACGACCTACAAGGTCTACTACGGCACAGGGTGTGTCGAATGCCGCGGGACAGGCTATAAAGGAAGATGCGGCATATACGAGATAATGTCGCTAAGCGACCAGATGAAGAGCCACATGGAGCACACAATAGACCTGCCTGCGATAACAAGGATAGCCAAGGCCGATGGAATGAAGACCCTAAGAGAATCGGCCATAAGAAGGATGCTCGAGGGCATAACTACATACGAAGAGATTGTGAGCATCACGAACTAAAGTGAGCCGCTCGGATTTCATGAAGATAAAAGGGGCCGTCTTCGAGCTTTCCGCGGTCGAGCCCTCGACCATGCCAAACGACGGGCTTCCGGAAATTGCGTTTGCGGGAAGAAGCAACGTCGGCAAATCATCGCTCATAAACACGATTCTCGGCAGAAAACGTCTGGCCATAACGAGCTCGACACCCGGAAAGACAAGGACCGTAAACTTCTACCTCGTAAACGAAGCCTTCCGTCTGGTCGACCTTCCGGGGTACGGGTACGCCGAGGTATCCAAGGCGGAGCGCGAATCATGGCGCCGCATGATAGAAATGTATTTTACTGAGCGCGAAACGCTTTCGCTTGTAATATCGATCATCGACATCCGGCGCGACATAGGAGATCTCGAGGAAACACTCTATGCATGGCTGGCAAAGCTCGACATCCCGTTTGCCGTGGTGGTAACGAAGTGCGACAAGCTCTCGAAAAACGCCGCTGCCTCCCGTCTTGCTGCGATAAAACGGGCGTTAAGAGGGACCGAGCCTATAGCCTTTTCCGCAACCACGGGGTTTGGCAAGGACAAGGTGCTTGGATTGATAAAAGAGGCTATCGAAAGGCTGCAGTAGCATAAGATACGGCGAAAAACGGTTCATGTACCGTAAATTCTGCTTGACAAACCGTTTTAGCTGTTTAATTATTCAAAAAGGACATTTTGCGGTCTGGCCGCCCAAAACGCGCCAAAACGCGCAATTACGCCGCAACGCGACATATATTAATGATGAGGCACTTGACAAAAATACCGGCATTGCCGGCAACAATACTGACCGTGATGCTTTCCATTACAATCCTGGCCGGATGCAGAGCGCATACCGGCACGTCCGCCCCCCCCATAAACTCAACGGACGTAAAGATAGCCGAACTTAGAAAATCTCTTGCCGAAGCAAACGCAAGGATAGAAGAACTCAACAATAAGTTCCTTCTTTTAAAAGAAACCATCGATTCGGGTTACGCAAAAAGCTCCCCCGGCACCCACAACAGCGCCACGGAAGACGCCTCCGATGTAACGCCGCCAAAGGGGTTAAAAGTAGTAAAGCTGTCGGAAAACGACATTGCCGGTGACCCTGACAGAAAAAAACCGGGGGCCGCAGCCCCCAAATCACATCCAAAAGAACCGGCTGCCGGGGCAGAGAACCTTTACAACAAGGGCCAGGACCTTTTCATGGCCGGCGACTATGCGGGGGCAAGGAATATATTCAAAAGACTCATAGAAGAAAACCCGAAAAGCAGTTACACCGACAACGCCATCTACTGGACGGCAGAGTCATACTACTCGGAACAAAATTTTAAAATGGCGTACGAAAAATTCCACGATGTTTTCACAATTTATCCGTCCGAAAACAAGGCCCCGGACGCCATGCTCAAGGCCGCGTACTCGTTAAAGGAGCTCGGCGAAATAGACAGGGCCTCGGAAACTCTTAATGAACTGATAAACCGCTACCCGGACACACCGGCAGCGGCAAAGGCAAGAAAGGCCGTAATAAAGTTAACCTACCCTAACTAAAAAGGAAGGACGCCATGAGAAAAATTTTTGTCACAGCCGCAATTGCCTTCTTCATGCTATTGCCGATACTTGCCACAACCCCGTGTAACGCAGCCGATGAGGGTGAGGTCATAACACACACCGTAAAAGCCGGAGATACGCTCTGGGGCATCGCGCACAAGTACTTTAAGGATCCCAAAGGTTGGATGGGCATCTGGAAAAACAACCCTGAGGTAAGAAATCCGCACCTCATACGCCCGGGCGACATTATCAGGCTCTCGGCCAAGAAAATAGAGGTTGAAAGAAACGGCGAGGTAATTGAAGAAATAGTGCCGGAAAAGGCGCCCGAGAAAATCCCTGACGAAGAGATCCCTGAAGAAGCTGAAGAAGAAATCCCGACGCCCGTAACGCGCTACAGCAAGACAACGCCCGTAGAGATACCGACGGAAGCAGCTCCCGAGAAACAACCGTCGCTAAAACTTACAAAGCTCGTTACCGAGGCTATCGCGAGAAGCGGTTTCGTAACGAAATCCAAAATGGTCAACGTGGGAAGAATAGTAAAAAGCAAAGAGGGCGAACTTTATTATTCTCCAGGCTCTATACTGTATGTCGCGTTTATCGATCCCACAGGCATCGAACCCGGCGACCGCTTTACCCTCTACAATCAAGGCAAAAAGGAAATTAAGCACCCGGTAACAAAAAAATCGCTTGGCCATACAGTCGAATTCGTAGGCACCATCGAGGTAACAGAGATACACCCGGAGGTAATAGAGACAAAGGTGGTGGACTCTTACAAAGAAATCACGCGTAACGACCTTATCATGCAATACCAGCCGCCTATAAGTGAAGTGTATTTTAAAGAATCCATCACAACCGTCGAAGGACTCGTCGTAAGCGCCTATGCTGACGAATTAATGGCTGCGGATAACCGCATTATTTACATAGACAAAGGCATAAACGACGGCATAGAAGAAGGTACGATGCTCACTGCGCTAAAGCCGGCTACGGTCGTGGCCGACCCCTATGACAAAACAAAAAAACGCAAACTGCCCAAGAAAGAAGTGGGCCGCATAGTAGTCATCAGGGCAGGCGACAATGTCTCCACCGCCCTTGTTATACACAGTTCCGAGTCAATAGTGCGGGGTGACCTGGTGTCAACGGTCCTGCCAAAAGAAGAACCTGAGGAAGAAACAACCGAAAACGCGGAAACAGGGGCTGAAGAAGACAACACTGCCAAGTAACGCCTGCGGTTCGGGTATTTTTAACGGCCGCCATAAAAACGGCGCACTAAGCGCCGGCCAAGACAATGGACAGGGGAAGACTAAGATACTGGCTCGCGCTTGGCAGGGTCAAAGGGCTTCTCCGGCGCGAAATAAAGGACGCCCTGGCTACGGTTTTAGATGCCGGGGATTTCTTTTCACCTCGCCAAATTGACAATGCGGCCGCAAACAGGGCGCGCGAGGCAGCCATTGGATTCAAAGACTGGAAAGCGGTCGACAAAGAACTCGACCTTCTTGAGAAACACGGGGCGCGGATAATCACCTTCAAGGACAGCGATTATCCGGCGCTTTTAAAGGAAATAGATTCGCCGCCGCCGTTTTTGTACGCAAAAGGACGAAGCGCGGGGGCTGATTTCGCGGCAGTTGCGGTCGTTGGCACAAGGACTCCGTCGCGCTACGGCCTGGCAGCGTCAGAAACGATAGCAAGAGACCTCGCTTCATCCGGCGTTACGGTCGTAAGCGGGCTTGCAAGGGGATGCGACACGGCTGCGCACAAGGGTTCTCTCGCGGCAAACGGATACACCATTGCCGTGCTTGGCACCGGGATAGACATTGTATACCCGAGGGAGAATAAGGCCCTCTTTGATGAAATAGCGGAAGACGGGCTCATAGTGACCGAGTACTCGTTCTCAACGCCGCCGCAGCCCGGGAACTTTCCGGCGCGTAACAGGATAATAAGCGGCATCTCTCTTGGGGTCATAGTATGCGAGGCGCCGCTTAAAAGCGGCGCGATGATGACGGCAAAGCTCGCGCTCGAGTCCGGAAGAGAAGTATTCGCGGTTCCTGGCAACGCGACCTCGGATAAGAGCTCTGGCTCGAATAAGCTTATAAAGGACGGCGCCTACCTTGCCGAGAACGCAAGGGACGTGCTCGAAGTGCTCTTTCCGGGAAAAAGCTTCGCCGCACAGACAGGCGGCGCAAAACACGCAACGTCGACGGAAAGCGCGGATGAGAGAAAACTTCTCAAAGCGCTCGAAGACGAAGCGCTGCACATAGACGCCATAGCGGAGCTGGCCGGACTAAGCGCGCAAAAAGCCTCGGCGCTGCTTCTTGAGATGGAGCTTAAGGGGCTCGTTGAAAAACTCCCTGGCATGCGCTTTGCCAGAAAAATACAAAGGTAAACGGAAAGATACTTGTAAATGGGAAAATCACTCGTAATCGTAGAATCGCCGGCAAAGGCAAAGACCATAAATAAATACCTTGGCAAGGGCTTTACCGTCATGGCCTCCGTAGGCCACATAAAGGACCTTCCAAAAAGCAAGCTCGGCGTTGACATAGAAAACGACTTCGCGCCCCAGTACGAGACCATCAAGGGCAAGGCAACCATTATCTCCGACTTAAAAAAGGCAGGCAAAGAAGCAGACGCCATATACATCGGCCCTGACCCCGATAGAGAGGGCGAGGCGATTGCCTGGCACATCAGAGAGGCCCTTGACGGCAAGGGCAAGGCAAAAAAGCCCGTCTACAGGGTGCTCTTTAACGAGATAACCGAAAAGGCCATAAAAGAGGCCATTAAGAACCCCGGCGACATAGACATGAAGAAGGTCGACGCGCAGCAGGCCAGGCGAATCCTCGACCGCCTCGTCGGCTACCAGGTAAGCCCCATACTCTGGGACAAGGTACGCCGCGGGCTAAGCGCCGGAAGGGTGCAATCCGTTGCAGTGCGCCTTATCTGCGAAAGAGAAAGAGAGATACAGGCATTCAAGGCAATCGAGTACTGGAGCATCACGGCCGAGTTCGACAAGTTCGTCGCGAAGCTCGTCAAAAAAGACTCTAAACCCATAACCATCTCGACCGAGGCCGAGGCAACGGCCGTCCTTACCGACCTAAAAGGCGCGAAGTTCGCTGTCGCCGACATAGAGAAAAAGGAAAGAAAAAAGAACCCGCTTGCGCCGTTTATCACGAGCCGTATGCAGCAGGAAGCGGCAAGAAAACTCGGATACACGGCAAAGAAAACGATGATGCTCGCCCAGCAGCTCTACGAAGGCATCGAGCTTGGCGAGGAAGGCCCCGTGGGCCTCATAACCTACATGAGAACCGACTCGCCGCGCGTTTCGAGCGAAGCGATAGCTGCGGTAAGAGAGCACATACAGGCGAAGTACGGCAAGGATTTTCTCCCGGAAAAGCCAAACGAGTATAAAGGCAAAAAATCCGCGCAGGACGCGCACGAGGCCATCCGCCCCACAAGCCTCAATTACACCCCGGAGAAAGTAAAGACATTCCTCTCCAGAGACCAGCAGCGCCTCTACGACCTCATCTGGAAGCGTTTTGTCGCTTCTCAGATGACACCGGCAGTGCTCGACCAGACAAAGGCCGAGATCACGGCAAAGAACTACCTCTTCCAGGCAAACGGCGTGACCGTAAAGTTCGCGGGCTTTACTGCCGTGTACGAGGAAGGCAAAGACGATGTTGCCGAAGGAGAAGGCGACGAAGACGAGAAGAAGCTGCCGCCGCTAAAGGCCGGCCAGGAGCTCGCTGCCAATGCCGTCACTCCCAAGCAGCACTTTACACAACCGCCGCCGAGGTTCACGGAGGCGACCCTTGTAAAGGAACTCGAGGAAAAAGGCATCGGACGTCCCTCTACATACGCATCCATCATCTCGACGATAGTGGACAGAGAGTACGTGGCAAAGGACCAGAAGCGGCTCTCCCCGACCGAGCTCGGTTTCACCATAACCGATCTGCTTGTCGAGAGTTTCCCGAAAATACTCAATGTCGAGTTCACGGCCCTCATGGAGAACGAACTTGACCAGGTGGAGGACGGCGCAATCGAGTGGCTTCGCGTAATGCGCGACTTCTACGAACCCTTTAAGGAAAGCCTCGATAAGGCAAAGGAAGGCATGAAGAACCTGAAGGCCGAAGAAACACCCACTGACCTTAAATGCCCAAAATGCGGGAACTCCATGGTCATCAAATGGGGGCGCAGGGGGAAATTCCTCGCGTGCTCAGGCTACCCCGAGTGCAAAAGTACCAGCGATTTCCGCGTTGACGAAGACGGCAAGGTGCACCCGGTCGAGAGAAAAGACACTACCGACGAAAAATGCCCCAAATGCGGCAACCCCATGGCGGTCAAGTCCGGCCGCTTCGGCAAGTTCCTCGCCTGCACGGCATACCCCGAATGCAAGAGCACGATGCCCTACTCAACCGGAGTTCCGTGCCCCGAGGAAGGCTGCACGGGAAAGGTAATCGAGAGAAGAACGAAAAAAGGCCGCGTGTTCTACGGCTGCTCGAGATATCCGGACTGCAAATACGCGTCCTGGGTGGAGCCCAAAAAAGAATAGCCTTTGACAAAATCGCGTTTTGAGTTACAATAATAAGGCTTACCGGAGCGACACATGATAACCAAAACACCTAAAAACATACTCCTTGCAGACGATTCCATATTCTTTCGCACAAAGCTTAGCACGATACTTCTAGAGGCCGGGCACAAGGTGCGCGTATCGGCAAACGGCAAGGAAGTCATAAAGGAAATACAGGCCGACCCCACCGGGCTCGACCTCCTTATCCTCGACCTCCACATGCCAGAGCTCGACGGCTTTGGCGTGCTCGACTGGATAGAGGCCAATAACTTTGTCGGCAAGTTCAACATCCTCGTCATAACCGCGGCATACGAACTTACGAGCATCGTAGACAGGCTAAAGCGCGCCGGGGTGCTCGGCGTCATGACAAAGGCCTACACCGCAGAGCAGGTGGTATACCGGGTAAACAGGCTTCTCTTCAACGAAAAAACTCACGGCCAGAAAAGCGACCGCGCCCCTGTCTCCATACCCGTGGACTTCTCTATCTCGGACAAAAAGTATTCCGGGCTTCTCCTTAACATCAGCCCCACAGGGCTCTTCCTTCATACGATAATGGATCTCGCGCCAAAGACAGGGCTTACCCTTGTCTTCTCGCTCTACGGATACGACCGTGTGTTCAACTTAAAGGCCGAGGTCGTGTGGTCAACGCCTTCGAGCGGCCCTGGAAAGCTCTTTACCGGAGTCGGCGTAAAGTTTTCCTCCATCACCAATGAAGAAAAAGCCGTCATCTCCGAGTTCGTGGCAAGAGAGCAGCAGGTGCTCATCGCCTTCGAAGAACAATCCTAAGCCTTATCCTTTGAAAACACGATGGCAACGAGCGTTAGAACAACGCCGCTTGTTATGGCCGTGTCCGCGATGTTAAAAGCGGGCCAATGGTATCCTTTTACGTGAAAGTCGAGGAAGTCAACGACACTCGAGAACCTTACCCTGTCGATAAGGTTGCCGACGGCGCCTCCTGCTATGAGGGAAAGAGAAACGTCGGTAAGCTTCGAAACAGACTGCTTTAGCATGTAGGCTATAACGCCAAGGGCAACGATCGAAACAGCCACGAGAAATACGAATGCGGCAATGCCCCCCTCGGCAAACATGCCAAATGCCGCGCCGGGGTTATTGACGTAAACGAGGTTAAAAAAACCTGGAATGACCTCTACTACCTCGCCGCGAAGTATGGACGAGGCCGCGAGGGCCTTGGTAAGCTGGTCTATGACCGCTACAGATAGCGCAACAGCTGCAGGCAGCCGGTATTTTTTTATCCAAGCGCCTTGGCGCATCTTTCGCACACTGTTACATGTTTTGAGTTGGTTCCAACGGTCTGGTTTATATGCCAGCACCGCTCGCACTTAGTGCCAACGGCCTTTGTAACCCTAACCTTCAGGCCAGGTATCTCGTCGGAAGAAAACGCTTCGCCGGATAAATCGCCGACAACATCGAAGGCCGAAACTATAAGCGCGTCCTTGAACAAAGCGCTATTATCTGCCATGAATCTTCCAGGCTCTTCCGGCGCCGATACCTCCACCCTCGCGTCCAGCGGATGCCCTATCACCTTATCCCTTCTTGCAGCCTCGAGGGCCTTGGACACCGCCGCCTTGATGGCAGCAATCCTTTCCCACTTTGCGGCAAGCGCCTCGTCAAGCATAGACTTGTCGATCTTCGGGAATGCCGAAAGGTGCACGCTCGCTTCCTTTTTGCCCGGCATAAAGCCCCACGCCTCATCTGTCGTGAACACGAGAACAGGCGAAAGGAGCCTTAAAAGCGTATCAAGCACCTTATGCATCGTTGTCTGGGCAGCGCGCCTGTCAAGGGACGAAACGCCTGACGTATAAAGGCGGTCCTTCACTATGTCGAGGTAAAACGAGCTCAAGTCCACTGCGCAGAAGTTATGCACGGTGTGGTATATCACATGGAACTCGAAAGATTCGTATGCGCTAAGCACCTTATCCTTCAAGAGCTCGAGCCTGTGAAGAGTGAGCCTGTCCAATTCAAGAAGCTTATCGTATGGCACGGCGTCCTTATCAGGATCAAAGTCCGAGATATTGCCGAGAATAAAGCGCATCGTGTTCCTTATTCTCCTGTACGCCTCGGATAACCTCTTTAGTATTTCCTCGGATATGCGGATATCTTCTCTATAGTCCTCGGCAGCTACCCAGAGCCTTAGAACCTCTGCTCCGTAGGTCTTGATGACCTCCTGGGGCGCAATGACGTTGCCGGTAGACTTGCTCATCTTTTTACCATTACCATCAACCACAAAACCATGCGTCAAAACCGCTTTATAAGGCGCGGCCTTCCTCGTGCCAACGGATGTAAGAAGAGCGGACTGGAACCATCCTCTGTGCTGATCGCTTCCTTCGAGATAAAGCCGTGCCGGAGCGCCGAGGTTTGCCCGCTTCTCAACAACAGCCGAGAAGCTCACGCCCGAATCGAACCACACGTCCAGTATGTCCTCTTCCTTGTCAAACTCAGATGAGCCGCACTTCGGGCACTTCGTGCCTTCGGGGATAAGCTCTTTCACGTCCCTTGCAAACCACACGTCAGCTCCGTTTTTTTCAAAATCAACCGCTAACTTCTCTATAAGTTTCTCGTTAAGAAAACTTTCTCCGCATTTTTTGCAGCTAAGCGCGGGTATAGGCACGCCCCATGCCCTTTGCCTGGAAAGACACCAATCCGGCCTATTGGCAACCATGTTATAGATGCGGTCGCGTCCCCACGAAGGTATCCACTGGACGTCGCTGTCTATGGATTTGAGCGCGGTCTTTCTTAGCCCGGTATCCTCCATGGAAACGAACCACTGCGCCGTTGCCCTAAATATTATCGGGCTCTTGCACCTCCAGCAGTGCGGATACGAGTGCGAAATGTCTTCCTTCTTTAGAAGCGCGTCCTTTGATTTCAAAAGCTCTATGATGCCGTCGTTTGCCTTGAACACGAACGTGCCCTCGAACTCCTTAAAGTCGGATGTGAACTTTCCGCTGTTATCAACAGGCGCGTAGATATCGAGGCCGTACTTGAGTCCTGCCTGATAGTCGTCGTGGCCGTGCCCTGGCGCGATATGCACGCACCCTGTGCCTGCCTCAGTTGTGACAAAGTCGCCGAGTATTACCCTGGATTCTCTTCCAATGAACGGATGTTCACATACGATGCCCTCGAGGTCTTTTCCTTCGAAGGAGAATTTCTCATCTACCGAGTACTCTCCGTCCTTGAGCTCAAACTTTTCAACGCACGCTTTTACAAGGTCAGAGTGAACGATAAGCCCGCCCTCTGCGGTCTTAACAAGCGCGTATTTGCCATCAGGCTGCACGGCAACTGCAAGGTTTGCAGGCAAGGTCCACGGCGTGGTTGTCCAGATGACAAAGAAGGTTCCATCTTTGTCGTTTACGGCAAACTTTCCTTTCGCGTCCTTTACCCGAAACTTTACGAACACAGAAGGCGACTTCTTGTCAGCATACTCTACCTCTGCCTCGGCAAGTGCGGTCTTACAGGACGCGCACCAGTGAACGGGTTTTTTTCCTTTATACACGCATCCGGTCGCGTTCAATCTTCCAAGCTCTCTCAGTATGGTCGCCTGGTAGCCGTAGCTCATCGTGAGGTACGGGTCGTCCCATGCGCCGAGCACTCCGAGCCTCTTGAACTCTTCCTTCTGGATTGAGACGAATTTTTCCGCGTACTCGCGGCAAAGCTTTCTTATCTCCGTCTTTTTTAGCGTGTCCTTGGATTTTCCAAGGTTCTTCTCCACCTGAAGCTCGATTGGGAGACCGTGGCAATCCCAGCCCGGAACATAATCCGTAGAAAAGCCGTTCATGAAGCGCGACTTGACGACTATATCTTTTAAAATCTTATTTAACGCATGGCCGATGTGTATGTTGCCGTTTGCGTACGGCGGGCCGTCGTGGAGAGTATACTTCTCCCGCGCCTCCCCGAGCTTCATGATGCTTGGGTAGAGTCCGTCCTTTTGCCATTTTTCGAGTATTTCGGGCTCCCTCTTTGCGAGGTCTGCCTTCATCTGGAAATCGGTTTTAGGAAGGTTCAATGTGTCTTTATAATCCATCTTTCGGCTGCTCCGGTCGATATCTGCGGCGTCTACGCCGCTCCTTAAAAACGCTATATTAAAACATACTTGGCAGACAAAATGAAATCATTTTATGTTATGGCCACAGTGCCGACACCCTCAAAAAAAACGCCGCAGCCCTGTATGCTTTGGCCGCGGCGGTCTATAGATACGTGTATCAAATCCCTTCTATGCGTCCTCCCGGGCCAGTATATCGTGTAGCGTGTCTATCGATGTAATCCCGTACTCTTTTGTGCCTGAGGGAAGGTTTATAATAACGTCGTCGCCGACACTTTTATTTAAAAGCGCCCTTCCAATAGGAGAACTTACCGAAATCTTACCGTTCTTCGGATCCACCTCTTCGGGAGTAACAAGCTCGTAGACCACGGCATCACCGGTATTTAGGTCCTCGAGTTCGACCTTCGAGCCAAATGCTATGGAATCCTTCGGAATGTCGTCGAGCTTAAGGGAAGAAAGCGAGTTTATGCGGCCGCTAAGGTGCGCAACGCGGGCCTGCAGAAACGACTGCCTCTGCTTTGCAGCCTCGTACTCCGCGTTCTCGCGCAGATCCCCGTGCGCCGCAGCCTTCTGGAGCTCCTTTGGCACTTCCACCCGAAGCTCCCTTTCGGCCTTCTTCAAATCGTCTTTAAGTTTTTCGAGTATCGGCAGCTCTTTCATTTTTATCCTTTAACTCTTCGTAATTTCAGCAACGCTCTCTATATGGTAAGTGCCGGCAAACATGTCTATCACGGTCGCCGAAACGAGTGAGTACCCCTTTTTGGCCAAAAAAGATAAGTCTCTTGCAAAGGTCGCAGGGTTGCAAGAGACGTACACGATCCTCTTGGTTTTTCTCGCAGCCACCGCTGATACGGCCTCGAATGCCCCACCACGCGGCGGATCTAATATTATCACAGAAGGCGATGTTTTATCAAGAAGCTTGCGTAAAAACAGCCCCGAGGCGCTTAATTTAAGAAACTCGGCGTTTTCAATGCGGCCAAAGGATGCGTTATCTATGGCTGCTTTTACGGACGGCCTGCTTGAGTCTATCCCTATGATTTTATTAACTTTTTTGGCAAGCGGCAGGCTCATATTCCCGTTGCCGCAAAACATATCAACTACAGTATCACTGCCATTCAATGCAGCCTTGGTCATAACCTCTTTTATGAGCGCCCTGTTCTGGACGAGGTTAACCTGGCTAAAGGCCCCGGCAGAGGCCCTTAGCTCCAGCCCACCGGCTTCATAGGAAATAACCGTATCGCCTTCGCTAAGGATTTTTTCCTCTTTAGCGCCGCGCTTTTGCGGGCCGCGAAGCATGACCTCGAAGCCTTTTATGTGCTTTGAGCCTTTTACCGCCGCCTTCCAATCTAACTTCGTCTTTCCGGACAGATGAAACACCGCAACAACGCCTTCCGAGTCCCCACGCGAAAGCTCAACCGACTCGAGCTCTTCTGGAAACCTTAATGCGCGAAGCTCTGTTAGCGCGGCATTCAACTCGGGAACAAGCAGCGGACAGCTTTCTATATCGACTATATCGTGCGAGGCTGCCTTGAAAAATCCGACCATGCCGCTTTTTACCTGAAACCTGGCCCTGGAACGGTAGCCGTACTCAGAAGGCGCGGCAATTACAAAGGGCTCGGCAATATCGGCCTTTGCAAGCCTCTTTGCCGATTCATCGAAAATGGTTTTCTTCCACCTAAGCTGCGCCTCGTACTTTATGTGCTGCCACTGGCACCCGCCGCACTCGAAAAAGTATTTGCACTCAGGCTCCTGTCTGTCGGGCGAGGCATGCTTTATTTTTTTTACCTTCGCGCTTAAAAACCCCTTTTCCTCGCTTGTAACTTCAGCCTCAATAACATCGCCAGGCGCCGTGAAAGGCACGAATACGACGCGGCCCTCCACCCTGCCGATGCCAAGCCCCCTGTAGACGAGCGCATTTATCTCAACCGTAATTATCATATATTTATCCGAAATAAAATATGCCGCGCCTTGGCGCGGCATATGACAAAAAGCGCGTAACGCAGCTACGCGCCCTTTGCAGTCTTTACAAGCCTCTTCATCTTCTCAACCGCGGCAGTTGCTTCCCCGCCATACTCATCAGCGCCGATTCTCTTTGCAAATTCTTCGGTAACAACAGCGCCGCCGACAATGGTCTTTGCCCTGACCTTCTTTTCCTTTAGTTTCTTTATGACAGTATCCATCTCCATAACCGTCGTCGTCATGAGAGCCGAAAGCCCGACTATATCAACGTCCTTTTTAACTGCCTCCTCGACTATCTTCGCGGCCGGGACGTTTTTGCCTAGGTCTATGACGTCGAAGCCGTGGTTTTCGAGAAGCGTGCATACGATGTTTTTACCTATGTCATGTATGTCACCCTCGACGGTAGCCATAATAACCTTGCCTGTTGATACTCCCTTCTTCTCGCCAAACTCCTGCTTTACCCTTGTAAAGGCCTTCTTCACCGTGTCCGCGGAAAGGATTACCTGCGGCAGGAAGTATCTATTGGAGGCAAAGAGCTTTCCGACCTCGTCAAGGCCTGCTATGAGCGCGTCGTTACCGATTTTTACCGGCTCCCAGCCTTCTTTAAGCGCTTCTTCGACAAAGCCAACGATATTGGCCTCGTCGCCTTCGACAACGGCCTTTATTATCTTAGAACGCACGTCCGTTTGCGCGGCTACAGACGCTACCGGCGAAGACGCGCCAACAGGCGAGGCGCTGTCTTTAAACCTCGCTATATATGCCTCTGCCCTTTCATCATGCGCAAGCAGCACCATCGAGGCCCTATACGCATCCATGAGCGTTTTATTCTTCGTATTGACAATTGCGGCATCCAGCCCTGCTGCAAAGCACATAGAGAGAAAATTCGAATTCACCGTTTCCCTTGCCGGAAGGCCAAAGGAGATGTTACTTACGCCAAGCACAGTCGAGAGCCCGAGCTCCTTTACAAGCCTTATGGCACGTAGCGTCTCTCTTGCGCTAAGCGGCTCGGCGCTTACCGTCATGGCAAGACAGTCGATTACAACGTCTTCCTTCCTAAGCCCTGCCTTTAGCGCGGCTGCAAGGATTTTCTTTGCTACCTTCAACCTGCCCTCTGCTGTCTGAGGAATGCCCGAATCATCAAGCGTCAGGCCAAGCACGGCTGCGCCGTATTTCTTCGCAAGCGGAAGAACGGTCTTTATCTTCTTTTCCTCGCCGCTTACGGAATTTATAAGAGGCCTTCCATCAACTGCCTTTAGCCCGGCCTCCATCGCCTCGAGCGACGACGAATCCACAACAACCGGGAGCGCGCTCGTGCCGTTTACCGCAAACACCGCCATCTTCATGGACTCGGGCTCGTTTACATGCGGCACTCCGACATTCACATCAAGTATGTGCGCGCCGCTCTCTGTCTGCTCTCTGGCTTCAGTTCTTATAATAGAGGTCTTGCCTTCCTTTATCTCTGCAGCAAGGGCCTTCTTGCCCGTAGGGTTTATTCTTTCTCCTATGGTAACCGGAGATTTTCCGGCTCCGAATGCGCAAACGCTCGAGCGCGAGGCAAGCATAACAGACGCGTCTGTCTTGTCTTTCTTTTTCGCGCTCTTTTTAACGGCCTTTCTAAAGGCCTTTGCCATCTTCTCGATATGGTCGGATGTCGTGCCGCAGCACCCGCCAAGCGCCCTCACGCCTATTGAGGCAAGCTTTGGCACATACGCTGCCATCTCCTCTGGAGTTGCCGGAAAGACCGTTTCTTTGCCCTTTAGTACCGGTATTCCTGCATTGGGCTGCGCAATGAGCGGCAGGTCCGTGTACTTCGCCATAACGCTTAGAACGTCGTATATGCCCTCTATGCCAAGAGAACAGTTCGCGCCAAGCACATCTACACCGAGCCCCGTTGCAACAACGGCAAAGACCTCGGGAGAGGTGCCAAGTATCGTCCGCTTACTTAAATCGAATGTCATTGTCGCGGCAACCGGAAGCCCCGTTGACTTTGCGGCAATTATTGCGGCCTTCATCTCCTTTATATCCATTACGGTCTCGATGATAAAGAGGTCGACTCCGGCATCAGCAAGGGCATCTGCCTGCTCGGTAAATATTTCAACGGCCTCGTCAAAGTCCATGTCGCCTACGGGCTCGACAAACCTTCCTGTGGGGCCGATATCTCCTGCCACAAAACGCGTCTTGCCGGCGGCCTTTCTTGCGCACTTTGCCGCAGCTGCGTTTATCTCCTTTAAGCGGCCATCCAGCCCGTACTCGGCAAGTTTCGTGCGCGTTGCGCCAAATGTGTTGGTGCTAACTACATCCGAGCCCGCCTTTATGTAGGCCTCGTGCACCTTGCCGACGATATCAGGGTTCTTGAGGTTCAGCTCGTCCGGGCATCCCCCGGGCTTTAGTCCAAGCCTCTGGAGCATGGTGCCTGTGCCGCCGTCGAATATAACGGGATTGTTTTTGAGAAATTTTCTAAAGTCTCTGGCCATGCAAATTTCTGCCTTTCGTTTTTATGCGAGTTATTGTATCCTTTTATTGCCCGGCTATCAAGGAATTATGGCAGAAAATCACGACGGAGCCCCATTCATGCACGACCGCGAGGAAGAAGAACAAAGGGCCATAGACGAGCTTCACAGGACCCTCGGGCTTCTCACACCTGAGGCAAGGGCGCGCGTCATCGTGCGCCTTATCGAAGAGTTCTCCCTCGAGCCGTTCTTTAAAAAAATATTCGCCTCTTCCGACACAGCGGTTGACATTACGCACGAAGAAGAAAAGCCAAAGGAAAAATCCATCGAGGACTTCTCCTCCGTAAGCGACATCTCGGCATTTGCCGTGCCAAAAACCATTACCGAGAGAACGCTCGTCATAGCCGCGTATTTGCAGCTAAAGCGCAACGAAGCTGAACTCTCCGCCTATGACATCAATAAGGAACTCGAGCACACGGGGCACAAGGCAAGGAACATAACATCCGTACTCACACGTCTTTCGGACCTAGAGCCGCCGCTGATTCAAGTCATACAGATAGAGCACTCCAAGCACAAATACCGCGTAACAGCCGAAGGCATTGAAAAAGTCCGTAAAATGCTTACGGAATTCCCGTCTAAATAACGCCCATCTCCTTGAAATAATTAATCTTTTTTAGTTTTAAAAAATCCGTCTAAATAACCCTGTTTTTAATCGGACTTTAACACTCTTATTGTATAATAGGTATATTAGAATTATTTTAAGCCGTGCTATAATATATTTATACGCTATTTTTAATAGCTTTTTGAAAGGATTGCTATGGGGGCAATCCGCACTTATAACGTCCAAGGGACATGCACTATAAAACAAAGGAGCAAAACAAAATGAGCGCCCACAAGAACGAACATAGCGAACCTTCTGCGAACCAATACTTCGACCGCATACACGAGGCGCAGGAAAAGATATTTCCGGTTTTGCAGCTGATGAGCCTTTCCTCCGAGCTTAATCCGAGGCTTGGCGGCGCGCTAACCAACGAGGAACTAAGCGGCATCGGGCTTCTATTAAGGGACCTTTACGAGGACGTATTCAAGGCCGTGGACAACCTCGAGGAACTTTGCAAAGAACAAAAGTGCGGTTAAGCGGGGCGGGTCTTTGTAGACGGCACAAACGGCAAAAGGCCGCCGCAAGGCGGCCTTTTCTACTCGTGCGAAAACTTCTTGTCCAATCTCAGCAGGAGGCCGCATATCTTTTCAACCGATTCCCTGCTATCAGATACAACTGCACGCGGAAGCACGGCAATCAGCCACTCGACATTAAGGCCCAGGTCAACGTACGTGGCCCCTTTCTTGACAAGCTCTTGCAAGTCCGGGTCGTTCTTGACGCGCTCCATAACTTCCCTGCTCTCGCAGTTAACCTTGAACTCCCCGTTTTGCATTACTGCGATAAACGGAATGGTCACCGGGCCCGGCGGCTCCATCCAAACGGTAGCCTGTCCGTTCTTTAATTCCTCTACCACATACGGATAACCTTCATAGGTGCCTTCAAAAAGCGTTACGCCGGTATTTGCGCCCTTGGACTTCGACCGGCCGTCCATAGAGCCCGCTTCGGACGCACCCGTATTATCTGCCCTTGTAACACTTCTTCTTGAGATTACGAATACGACTATCGATAAAACTACGAGGGCCGCTATTATTATCTCTATCATTACCGTTTATCTCCAGTTCTCAAAAACATTTTCCCGGGACCCTGCCAAACGTCTGCGGATTTCTACTTACTGCCCTGCTTTTTAAAGAACCTCAAAAGCACCCTGGCAACCTGTTCGATAACGGCCTTATTACTTATAGCAATCTCTCTGGGCAATTCCGCGGCCACCCAATTGGTATTATATCCGATGTCGATATAAGTGGACTTTAGCCCCAAAAGCTCACGTATATCCGGATCAGTATCGATACGCGCGGCAATATCCTTGTCGCACTCTATCTTCAAGTCGCCGTCGCGCGCAGATAGCGCAAAGGGCTCTTCCACATCAACCTCCATATCGAGCCAGACGGTCGCGGTTCCATCGGCAAGCTCTTCGACAACGTAAGTAACACCGTCGACTTCGCCGCTAAACGGCTCGAACCCCTCGGTTGGCGTTGTCAGGTCTGTGCCGCCAGGCTCGATTGTAGTACCCGGTATATAAGCCCCCTTATCTGCCCGCGTGTCGCTTCGTCTGGCGATTATGAATACGATTATGGCAAGCGCTATAAGCACCCATATCGCCATCTCTATCATCTTAGCCTCCTATCCGCACAAGCTCTTTCTCAAGCGCTGTTATCCTGTCCCTTAACCCGGCCGCGCGCTCGAACTCGAGCCGCTTTGCCGCGTTCTCCATTTCCTTATGCAGTTCCTTTATTTTACCCGAAAGCTCGTGCGGCGCAACATATTCTTCGCCATCCTCTGCGGCAGCGGACGCATCGACCGTATAATAATCGGACTCGTATATGGAGCTCATGACGTCCTTTATCCTGCTCTTTATGGTCGATGGCTTTATGTTATTGGCTTCGTTATACTCGGCCTGGAGCTTTCTTCTTCTCTCTGTTTCGCCGGTAGCCTCGCGCATGGAGCGCGTAACCTTATCCGCGTAAAGTATGACCGTGCCGTCAACGTTCCTTGCCGCTCTGCCAAATGTCTGTATAAGCGAGCGCGTCGACCTCAGGAATCCCTCCTTGTCGGCATCGAGTATGGCAACGAGCGAGACCTCGGGAAGATCAAGCCCTTCTCTTAGAAGATTTATGCCAACGAGCACGTCGAATCTTCCAAGCCTCAAGTCGCGAAGTATCTCTATCCTGTCGAGCGTCTCTACGTCTGAATGAAGGTATTTTACCTTTATGCCAATGTCGGTATAGTACTGCGTGAGGTCCTCTGCCATGCGCTTGGTGAGGGTGGTTACAAGCACGCGCTCGTTCTTTTTTACGCGTTTTTTTATCTCGCCAAGAAGGTCGTCGACCTGCGTCTCTGCGCCGCGCTGCTCGATAACAGGGTCCATCAGCCCCGTTGGCCTGATTATCTGCTCCACCACCACGCCGCCGGCCCTTTTTATCTCGTAGTCTCCTGGCGTTGCCGACACGTATATGGCCTGCTTTATGCGCGCCTCGAACTCCTCGAACTTAAGCGGCCTGTTATCAAGGGCAGAGGGCAGCCTGAACCCGTAATCAACCAGCGTCTGCTTTCTCGACCTGTCTCCAAGGTACATCCCGCCTATCTGAGGAATAGCGATGTGGCTTTCGTCAACCACAAGGAGAAAATCCTCCGGGAAATAATCTATGAGCGTAAACGGCGGCTCTCCCGGAAGCCTGCCGCTTAAGTGGCGCGCGTAGTTCTCTATGCCCGAGCAATACCCCATTGCCTCGAGCATCTCAAGGTCATAGAGCGTTCTCTGCTCGAGCCTCTTTGCCTCAAGCTTCTTGTCGGTTCTGTCGAGTTCATTTAACCTTTCCCTCAGCTCCTCGCGTATGGTGTCCATAGCGCGCTTTAAGTTGCCGCTTGTGGTGACAAAGTGGCTCGCGGGGTGCACAAGGGCCTTGTTTAATCCGGCAATGGTCTTTCCACGCAGCGGGTCTATCTCGCTTATCTTCTCGACCTCGTCGCCGAAGAACTCAATACGAAGCGCCCTCTCGCCCTCGTACGCAGGAAATACCTCTACAACGTCGCCGCGCACCCGGAACGTGCCGCGGTGAAAATCGTAATCTCCCCTCTTGTACTGCATCTCCACAAGGCGCTTTAGTACCTCGTCCCTGCTTATGTTCATCCCCTTTTCCACATATACGCGAAGCTCGCCGTAGTCGTCCGGCGAGCCTATGCCGTAGATGCAGGAGACAGAGGCAACGACGATGGTATCGCGTCTTGTCAGTATCGAATGCGTTGCCGAATGCCTAAGCTTATCTATTTCGTCGTTTATGGCAGCGTCTTTTTCTATGAAGGTATCGGTGGTCGGAACGTAGGCCTCGGGCTGGTAATAATCGTAATACGAAACAAAGTACTCTACCGCGTTCTCCGGAAAGAGGTCCCTGAACTCGGCAAAGAGCTGCGCTGCGAGGGTCTTATTTGGCGCAAGCACAAGGGTCGGCCTGTCCACCTCCTCAACGACCTTGGCAACGGTAAAGGTCTTGCCCGAACCCGTAACGCCAAGGAGCACCTGCGCGGCACAGCCTTGCACAAGCCCTTTGGAAAGTTCCTTTATGGCAGCCGGTTGGTCGCCCTTTGGCGAAAACTCGCTTACAAGGCGAAAACCTTTGCCCTTATCCTCTCTATTCTTCCCTGGCATGAGTATCCCTAACCCGATATTATACACCGAACAAAATGGAAAATCACCGAATTTTAAACATGGAAAGATACTGCTGGGGTGGACGGCAAAACGCCGCTTACTTCTCGAACTCGGCCCTGATTTCCATGGCCTTGAATATGTCGCTTCTTGATATGACGCCGACCATGGCATTATTCTCCATGACAATGTGCCTGCCGCTTCCGTCAGAGGCCATGCGCGTAAGTAGCGAAAGGACTGTGTCGTTTGGCGCGGCAATCATGGAGACAGTTAAAGGGTCTGCCGCCTCGCTGACCAGGGTTGTTGCCCATTTGTCTTTTTCAATGCTGCGCACGTTCCTTAAGCCAATCATGCCGATGACGCCGTAAGGGCCTGTAACAGGAAACGCCGCGTGGTGGTACGCGAAAAAATACCTCTCAACCGCCTCGGTAACGGTTATGGAGCCGTCGATGGAAACAACATTCCTCGTCATGATGTCGGCAACACGTATGCCTTCTAACGCGAGCTTCATAACGAGCTGGCGGTAGCTTCCCTCGGCAGCCTGCTGCAAAAACATGCCTATAAGTATCGCCCATAGCCCCTGCACAAAGAGCCCGGATATAAGCTCAACAAACCCGAGCGCTATCAGGGCAAAGGCAAAGCCGCGGCCAACGGTGCTGGATGCCTTTGTTGCTGCCCTGACATTCCCGGTCCTCTGCCACCAGATGGCCCGTAACACCCTGCCGCCGTCGAGCGGAAAACCAGGAATGAGGTTAAATATAAGGAGAACGATATTTGCGGTAAAGAGAAACCCTGCCATGCCGGTTATCTCCGGAGGAGCGCCCGCGCTAACAAGTGCTATCTTAAAGACATAAAAAAATGCCGCAAGCACAAGGCTCGCAGCCGGCCCTGCAACGGCGATTTTCAATTCATCGGCGGCCTTGTCAGGCTCGCGCGTAAGGTGCGCGACCCCGCCGAATATGAAAAGCGTTATCTCTTTTACCGGAAGCCCGAGCCTGTTGGACACATACGAGTGCGCGAGCTCGTGAATGAGCACACAGATAAAGAGCGCAAGGGCAGAGAACGAGCCCATTACGATGTACGCGCCCTTGGAAAGCCCCGGAAGGTTTGCCGGAAAGTAGCCGTAGGCAAGGCTCCAGGCAAAGAGCACGAGCACTATGAACCACGTATAGTGCAGCGATACCCTTGTGCCGAGAACCGTAAAAAGAGGGAAAGATCTTGCCATAATTATCGAGACGCGCCCGGTCGGGCAGCGCGTCAAAGGAATACTTTAGAAACTCTGCGGAGCGCCCCTTAGGCCTTCGCGTTCCTTGAAGCCGCACATGATGTTCATGTTCTGTATGGCCTGGCCGGAAGCGCCCTTAACGAGGTTGTCTATGGCAGAGACCGCGATGATGCTCTGCTTATTCTCGTCTAGCCAGAGGCCTATGTCGCAGAAGTTAGAACCCCGCACGCGGCTTACATCCGGAAAGGTTCCCTCCGGGCAAAGGCGCACGAAACGCTCGTCCTTGTAAAATTCCTGATACGCGTCCCTTAGGTCCGAGGGCGATATGATTGCCGAGAGTTTCGCATACACTGTTGCGAGTATTCCGCGCGATATTGGCAACAGGTGCGGCGTAAACGTAACCGAGATCTCTGAGCCGAAAAGCTCTGTCATGGTCTGCTCTATCTCAGGAGTATGGCGATGATTGCCGACCTTATAGGGCTTAAAGCCGCCCGAGACTTCGACAAAGGAATTATCGAGTGTGGCAGCGCGCCCTGCGCCGGAAACCCCGCTCTTCGCGTCGATGATTATGGAATCCCTGTTCACGAGCCCTTTTTTAAGAAGCGGCGCGATTGCAAGGATAGAAGCAGTCGGATAACACCCGGGGTTCGCAACAAGGCGCGCCTCTTTGATTTTCTTCCGGTTGATTTCCGGTAGCCCGTACACAGCTTCCTTTAGAAGCGATGCTGCCTTATGCGGCTCATACCAGCGCTTGAAGAGCTCGGCGTCCTTCAAACGGAAGTCCGCGCTCAGGTCAACGACCAGACGCTCACCGCCGCAGATATCGGGCACGATTTCCATGGCGTTGCCGTGCGGCAGACACGAGAAATAGAACTCCGCATCCGTGTTGGAAAACTCGGAAGGGTCTTTAAAGGTAAGCGCGTCGTAGAAGCCGCGAAGGAACGGGAATACCTCGGTAACGGGCTTGCCGGCGTACTGCCTCGATGTTACGAGCGAGACCTCTGCCATGCTGTGAGACGCAAGTAGCCGCAAAAGCTCAAGCCCCGTATAACCGCTTGCTCCGAGCACGGCAACCCTTAACATGCAAGACCTCCCGTAAAAATGATATTGTCAGAAAAGTATACCAGTATTGGCGAAAAAAACAAAATAAATCTGAGCACAGAGGCGGCCCTCCGGGCCGCCACGCAAATAAAAAGGGAGGGCGTCGTCCGCCCTCCCTTCGTGATAACCTTAAGCCGCCCCTTCGAAAGGGGCCGCGTATTATCTCTTCGAGTACTGGAACCTTGCCCTTGCGCCCTTCTGTCCGTACTTCTTTCTTTCCTTCATCCTCGGGTCCCTGGTGAGGAAGCCCGCCTTCTTAAGGGCATCCTTATTTTCGGCGCTTATCTCTATAAGAGCCCTTGAGATCGCGTGCCTTACAGCGCCTGCCTGGCCGCTTGGGCCGCCGCCCTTTACATTGACGCGCACATTGAACTTACCTGAGGTCTTCGTGACATCGAAGGGACGCCTCACGTCCATCTTCAATGTCTCTCTCGGGAAAAACTTATCCATGGGCTTATCGTTTACCGTTATCTCGCCCGAGCCCGCAGAGAGGATTGCCCTCGCAACCGAGGTCTTTCTCCTGCCGACGGCTATAAACACATTTTCAGCCATTTTAAAAATCGCCTCCTGTTATTATACAGCCATGTTCTCCGGGTTCTGCGCCTGGTGCGGATGCGCAGTGCCCGCGTATACCTTAAGCTTCTTGAGCATCCTTCTGCCAAGCGGCCCCTTGGGGAGCATGCCCTGCACCGCATCTGTGATAACCCTTGTGGGGTTGTTCTCGATAACCTTCCACATGGGAAGCTCCTTTAAGCCGCCCGGATACCCGGAATACGACCTATAGAGCTTCTCTTTCATCTTATTGCCGCTTACCGCTACCTTTTCGGCATTTACGACAACGACGAAATCGCCCATATCCATGCTCGGCGAGTACGTCGGCTTGTGCTTGCCTCTTAGTACCGTGGCTATGCGGGTTGCGATCCTGCCAAGGGTCTTTGCCTCGGCGTCGACCACGAACCACTTTCTATTGTCCTTACTAAGTTCCTCTACCGCGCTCATGACCTTCTCCTCGAACTTTGCAATGATTAATATTTAAAACTTGCCAGAATATTCAAATATAATGATTTTCAGGCCGTTTGTCAAGGAATTTCTGCGCGTCACGGCGTCCTGCACCTAAAAGCATGATATTTCAAAAATCTGAGAAAAGTCATGTTTTTCATTTCCAATCCCGGATATAATATGTTATGTTATATTGGATAGCACCCAAAATGCTTTAAATATCAAGGAGGTAAAGGATAATGAGTGATTGCGGAAGCGGTTGCGGGGACGGTAAGGGCGGCGGCCCTTTTTCAGAAGGAAGAGAGCTTGTGGAGTTCGTGATGCAGGCCCACGGCGGCGGCGTAGCAATAGCCGAGATACCTGATGGCGGGCTAAAGGCCAAGTGCCAGGGATGCGGCGCGGACTTTCACATGAAGACCTTTGTAGACAGGTGCCCCAAGTGCGGCGGCGTGCACGCAGTAAGCCCGCCCAGATGCCACGACGCAGCGAACATCCAGTTCGCGGGCAAGGACTTCAAGGGCTAAGCTTTAAAACCCCAGAGAAACGAAAAAAGGCCGGACGATTAGTCCGGCCTTTTTGTTTGATAAACATTACGCTACCACGAAAATATAACCCCTCTACCTCTCAAGCCTTGCCTTGGCTTTGTTATTAGCCTTGTCCATCTCCTCGAAGCCTGTTTTCAACTCAACCTCGACCGTCTTTATTTCATAATTGGCCTTAACCGTATGCGCGAACCCTGCCCCCGGCTCCAAGGAACCAAAAGCAAAGTCCGCAACTGTCTCGCCTGTATCGGTATTTTTGATAATAATCTTTGCCGGCGCGGATTCGGTCATGCCGGAGTTCACGGCCTCTACGCGTATCACATAGTCCTTCGATACTTTCTTAAGAGTAACGGACTTTATCACAAGGTCTGGCAGGCCGGATATGTTGTAGAGCCGCGTTATGTCGTCGAGTATCTCTCTTTTTATTGTCTGCGAGCAGTCGAGCATGGGATAGAGAATGCTCGAAGGGTCGCTGCTGTGCTTATACCCCATTGCGTGAAGGATTTCGTGTATCTCGACAAGCGGCTCGCTGCAGTCGTGGTCGCGCTCGATTAATACCTCGCCGCCGACAATTATATTATAATGTTCCCCGAGCGTGTACCTCGGCCCGCCGCGCCCCATTTCGACAACGCCGTAATCATCGCCCTTCTTGGCCTTTTTGAGTGCCGGGCTGCAGTTCACCACAAGCTGCTCGTCTCTGATTACGGGATTGAAAAACACGGGAGTAAGACCGGATATTTTGTTAAATGCCTTTTCTATATCCATCCACTTATAGCGCGGACAATCGTTTATGCGGTAGGTAATGACCTTGTCCTCGTAGCGCATGTTCGGGGCGAACTGAAGCATAGACGGCTCCCCGGCAAAGAGCGCGGAGGGCAAAAAAACAGCAATCAAAAAAACAGCTGCCAGTAAAAAACGCATTGTAATCATATTACCACTCCTGCTCAATAGGCCGGCACAATTGCCCGCCGGATTACGGCCATATGACTTCGTCTGGTTCGAACGGCAATATAAGTTTTTTTAATAATTTTGTGTCCTTTACGCTAATTACAAAGAGTTTATCTCCACCTGTCTTATAAAACAACAGGTCGCCTGACTTGGAAAGCCCGAGCCGCCCTACAGCACTATCTACTTCTGGTATCGGAAGTTTTATTTCTGCTTTTAAAGTGTTAGATGCTATATCGTAAAAACGTAATATACCGGCAAAAGAATTTGCCTCATTTCTTACATCGCTTATTATATATTTGATATCTTTTGACAAGAAATAATCGCCAATGGATTCTGGATATTTGTCGTATGGCATCGTCACACGACCTATCTCTTTAGATGTTAAAAGGTCCAAAATAGAATATTCCTGTAATGTTTCCTCAGCGTTCACGCTGCCAAAGTTGAGAACCTTTTCATTAATACAATCATCACCTGGACCAATATCATACAATATGCCTGGATTGTATAAGAAAGTAGGCGGGGCAGTAGAAATATCGAACACACGACCCGATGTAAAAAGCCTTTTTTCATCTATGAAGCATGCGTCTTTGCTTATTCTAAATGCCTTATCCTCATAAAAATCGCCGGGGTCGATCGTAGGAAGCTTATATATAGCATCTTCGTAATTATTGAGCTCCGCAAAGGTGGTATTATCGTAAACACTGCCGCCTTTATACATCTTCTTTCCGGAAGGATTAACAACAAAGGGACCTCCTTGCTTTATCAAACCAAGAAAATCCATCTCTGGGTATTTTAATGCAAAACAACCATCAAACACGTCTTCCGCTGGAAGCCCTGTGCAAACAAAAAACCTGTTTCTTTCCATGTCAGGAGTAACTTCAAGAATTAATCTGACGCCGTACTCGGCGAAAAATTCTTCCTTCATCGAAGGGTCGAGTTTGGTTTTAAAGTCTTCCCAGAGATCGCCTGTCTTGACGATACTGTAATCCGTTTCCGATATAATCGCATACTGGCCGTCTCTGGCAAATACAATGCCTGCCTCGGATTCATACGCATTAAGGCACGCTGCAAGCAAAACAGCAAAAAAAATAATTTTCTTAGGCAACATGGACATTCCTCTATATAAAAGCTACCCTTGCCCGTACCGTAAAAATGCTTCTTGGTCGCCAGCTACCCCTCCTGCTCAATCGGTGCCGCAACGCTTCCGTAGTTCTTTCTCCACCTTACCTTCAGGAGAACAAAGGCAGCAGCTGCCTCGAGAACGCCTGCCGCAAGCGCGTACGGCGAATCAGCGGCCCAGAAAAACGCCCTGGCCTCCTCGATACCTGCGGTATAGAGGATAAGCGGCAGCACGAACGCTATGAGCAGGAGATACACCACGGCAGCTGCGTCCGCGCGTTTCGGGTTTTTCGAAAAATTAAGGTACAACACGATAAAGGTATCTCTTAGCGCGAAGAACAGTCCGGAGAAGAACAAAAACGCCTTTTCGCCGCCCATCACAACCGAGTGCACGATAACGAGCGCGGCAATCAGGCAAAACGTCACCATCCAGCACGGCACGAGCGTAAAGAGCCCGTCCAGGTCAACGGCCTTCAAGGCCTTGCCCATCGAGCGGAATGCCACGGGGTTCTTTCTTTCTGAAAAAAGCGCCGCGTAAAAAATAACGCCAAGCACCGCGAACGCGGCTATAAACGACTTCGTTATTATATCCTGCTCAAGAAGCGGCATCGCGCCGACCGCTATGCCGAAAACATACACGACGATAAAGAGGTTGAATATAAACCACACAAAAAAAGTGTTCTTTACCTGCAGCTCCTCTGCCATAACCCTGTATGAGCCGATGACCGCCCACGCGGAAAAGATAACGGCCGAGATAAACGTGAACTCGATGACCCGCAGCTCATAGGAGTACCAGTGCATCTTCCAATTCACGTCCGCGTACCCGAAACTTATGACCGCAAACGCAGTCAACGCGCCAAGAAGCGTGTACGCAGTCTTCTCCTGCGCGAGCATGAACGAGCCGCCCTTTCTTACCGAAACAAGGCTCGAAAAAAGCGCAACGGCCTGCGCGAGAAAACTCGACACGAGCACAAGAGCCAAAAGCATCTCCGGTTCCTTTATCTTCGAAAAATCGCCCGTAAGCATTGCCATACCGTATGCCGCCGCGCAAAATACGGCACAGTACCATACAAACAACGTCGAGCCAAAGAGCTTGCCCCAGGTAAGCGTCCATGGCGAAAGAGCGGACATGCGCTGCGAGTCCCAGGTCTTATTATGTATTTCGCTAAGCACCGAGTCCGAGGCAAGGCGCCCGCCCCAGAGAGCTCCGAGAAGGCCTATCCCGGTTAGCGCCATATAGGCAACACCGTCGGTCCTGTGCTTATCGGCCACGTAAACAAGCACGAAGATCGCTGCCAGCGCAAGCGGCGCGACAATTAACCTATGAAGCGTCATCTCACGCCAGATGTTACGCCGAAATTCCGGATTAAGCCCCACCCCTTGTCTCCTTTATCTTCTTAAGATACGACTCGTGCATGTTCTCTCTTGTCTCGTAAAAACCCTTTACGCCAAAACCCTGGCCAACGAGCCTTTTAAGGAGCTCTGCCTGCGTAGACGCGTCGCCCCTTAGCATGAAGACCGCGCCGCCGGGCTTTACGCTTACATTCGAAACACCGTCGACAGATAATAAAAAATTCTCGAGCGCTGCATGCGGGGCAATAAGCTCGACTGTAAAGTACGCGCCTTCATCGCCAACTGCCTTGCCCGACACGCCAGAGCTCGACACAACGCGGCCCTTATCGAGTATTATCATGTGCGTTGAGTACTCTTCCAATTCGGTAAGAATGTGGGATGAAACTATAAGCGTCATGCCCTGCCCCGAAAGTTCGAGAAAAAGCCCGGACAAGGTATGCCTTGCCTCAGGGTCGAGCCCTGAGGCAGGCTCATCGAGTATGAGGACAGCCGGCTCGTGCACAACTGCCTGCGCTATGGCAACGCGCTGCCTTAAGCCGCGAGACAAGACCCCTGCCTTTGCCAAAAGATGGTTGTCTATACGAAGCCTTGCTGCGGCTTTCTTAACTGCTTCGGGAAGTGCCGCATCCGCTATGCCGTGCGATGCTGCCGCGTAGGTGATGCAGCGCTCGACACTCAAATCGTCGTAGAGGCCGAAGATGTCGCGAAGATACCCTATCTTCTTATGGCACACTCTTGGGTCTTCATGCGCGTCAACGCCGCCTATCTTGACCGTGCCGGCAATCGGGTGCTCGAGCGCAGCCATGCATCTTAAAAGAGTAGTCTTTCCCGCGCCATTTGGCCCGACAAGCGCGGCGATACTGCCCTTTTCGATAGAAAGGGAAACATTATCGAGCGCGAGCACGCCCGGGTATTCGAAGCTTAAGGAATCAACCTCTATCACGGCGCAAACCTCCACAGAGGAACCTTGATAATGACAAGACATATTATCATAAAATACGACAAAAAACACTCTCAACTGCGGTGTTTTGTATGTCGTGCTGACCGTTTATACCGATTTTTACCATTGCCCTTTTATGTAAAAAGGATATATACTTTCATCATGGTTAGAGCACAGAAAATCTTTTTTAGTTGCTTCGGCGACGCATTACCAGCCTTTATTATTGCCTTTGTCTTTTCGTTTTTCATTTTAACATCCGCTGTCCACGGCGCTGACACGAAATACAAGGCAACCGGAGAGACCTGCGACGGATTCCCGAAACTCCCGATAGAGACAATCGAAGGCACCTGCATCGGCCTCGTGATGCAGGACGGCGACGGCGGCGTCACATTCAAGAAACCAAGAAAGATTACGCAAATCAAAGGCAAGGACGCATTCCTCCTTACCGACATGGGCGGATGGGGTAGAAATAGCGGCTCGTTATTCCTCATAAGCCGCTTAGGGGCCGGGTACTCGGCAACAGTGCTCCTTGAAGAGCTCGATCTACCGCACCAGATACTTCCGGGACCGGGCAACAGATATTATCTTGGCGAAGCGCACAGAATCGTGTCCTTCGAGCTCGACGATAAGAACAACGTTAAAAACCTCAAGGCCGTCGTAGAAGGCCTTCCCGCGGAAAAAGGCAACATGCACCCGCTTTCTCATTTCGTATTTCTTGAAAATAACGACCTGCTCCTTAATATCGGCGCGCCAAGCGACGACTGCAAAAGCGAACTTTCTTCCGGCAAATGCTCCACGCGAGAGTCCTTCGCAGCGCTTCGCCTCTACCGCTACGAGCAAAAGACAAACTCCTGGTCAAAAGACTTTGAGCTATACGCAAAGGGGCTAAGGAACTCCATGGCCCTTAGCGTGCATCCTTCGGGAACCATCCTTCAATCCGAAAACAACATGGACTTTGATTCCGACGACGAGCCTTACGAAGAGATAAACGTAATCGAGCGCGGTAAAGACTACGGCTGGCCCTACTGCTATGATAACGACGCTGCAAACCCCGTCTGGAAAAGAGACGCTGAATGCAGAACACCTGCGTACGCGCAGCCATGGACGCTCGTGCCTGCGCACACGGCCCCGCTCGACATGATGTACTACACCGGAAGCCGCATAAAGGCGCTAAAGGGCAAACTGCTCGTAAGCTGGCATGGATACAGAAGAACAGGGCACAGGATAGTTGCCTACGACGTAGACGAAAAAGGCCGGCCAAAACTTACTATAGAGGCATCCTACATATCAGACCCAGGTGGTAATGACAAAAACTTCGTGGTAAAGCCCTTTAAGCCAACAGGCTCTGCGCTTCCCGTTGCCAGGCACACGGAAATCACAACTGCTTGGAATGCCGTGACGGGCTTACGGCCAAAGGGCGCGCCGGTTGGACTACTTCAAGCTGAGGACGAAAGCCTCTGGATAGTTGACGACAAAAATAAAATGGTACTTCGGCTCTCAAACGGCACGCCGTGGAAACCTGCTAAAGGAAAAGGCGCTACTGCACCATCTGCCCCGGTTTTTATCGAAGACCCTAAACTTTCCGCCAAGGTTGCCTCGATTTTCAAATCAAGCTGCTCAAAGTGCCATGCGTTTACAAACGAACTCTCTGCCGGAAAGGCAGCAACAGAGCTTTCCAAACAGGGCTGGATCGACATGCCCGCAAAAGACAGCAAGCTCTACGATGCCGTCGTGAACACGAAGCGCATGCCTCCGGATAAGCCGCTTTCAAAAGAAGAGCTTGCAGTAATAGAGAAGTGGCTCTCCTCTCTTCGCAAAAAATAGTTCCTTTTCAAAAGAAACTGCACCTACACCATCACAAAGCCGCCGTTTACGTGTATGTATTGCCCTGTGACAAAGGCCGACAGGTCGCTTGCGAGGAACACGGCAACGCGCGCTATGTCGTCCGGAACTCCGGTACGCTTTAGCGGCGTAAGCTCGCGGTAGATGTCAAAGACCTTCCTATCGAGCACAGATGTTGCGTCCGTGTCCGTGAGCCCAGGGCCTATGACGTTCACTTTTATGCCGCTTGGCCCGAGTTCCTTTGCAAGAACGCGCGCTCCGCTGTCCATACCGGCCTTTGCAGCAGCGTGCGCAAAGAACGCCTCAGAGGGATATCTCGATAAACCGCTGCTTATGAATATGAGCCTGCCGCTACCGCGTTTCATCATGTCCGGCACGACCGCGTGCGAAGAATGGAAGAGCGCTTTCATCTCGCCCATGAACTTGGCTTCAACGTCTTCCCACGAAAGGTTCATAAACGGCCGCATTGGGAAGTTTATGGCAGCATTACAAACAAGCACGTCCACCTTGCCAAACTTCTTCAAGGTCTCGGCCACAAGCGCCTCTGCCTCGACCTTGTTTGTCACGTCCGCCCTGAAGACAAAGCCGTCCGAACCCTGCTCTTTTACCTTTGCCAGCACCTCCTCGGCCTTGTCCTTTCTCTTCATGTAGTTTATGACGACCTTTGCCCCGGCTTCGGCAAGGGAAACCGCTATTGCAGCGCCTATGCCGCGGCTAGCGCCTGTTACTATCGCAACCTTGTCTTTAAGCCCTATATCCATACCGGCCTCCTTTTTAGCCTTTTTTACCCGTTCCATAAAGTGACATAAAAGCATCCACTGCCTCGTCCACCAGCCTCCTGACCTCTTTATCCGAGGGCGCTTTCCTGTAGCCAAGGGCCATCTCCATGTGGTTGTACTCAAGAAGCATGCCGTGAAATATGTCCGAGGCCCATGCTGGATTTTTTACGCGAAGCCTTCCTGCCCTGGTCTCTTTACTCAAAAAATCGGCGAAGGCGCGGCGCACCTTCAGGGGCCCTCCCTCATAGAACTTATGCGCCACATCCGGGAACCTCCGGGACACGGATACAGAAAGCCAGAAAAGCCCGGTGCATTTATAGGAAAGAACGCCGCGCGTAATGGCGTAGCCTATCTTCCAGATCGCCGCGCGTATCGACATGCCTTCGGTATCAGGAAGCGTCATATCAGCAAGTATCTTTCCCGTTGACTCATTTATAATCGCATAGAAGAGCCCCTCTTTGCTGCCAAAAAGCTCATAGACCGTTGCCTTTGAGCCGCCCGCCTTCTTTACTATCGCATCCACGCTCACTGCCGCATACCCCTTTTCCATGAAAAGGTCCCATGCGGCCTCCATTATAGCGCCTCTGCGCTTCTCTGCCAGGCGGCTAAGCGTGTTTTTCGGCTTACTTTTTCTCACAATGCGCACACGAATACGAGAATACCACGATGGCGAAGATTATAAAGGAGATAAGGCTCACCACCGAGCCTATGCCCGCAAGCGGCCCTCCTGCGGCGTTATTAGTGGATAGCATAACAAGCCCGACTGTCATCACGATGAGCCCTATGTTCGAGAGCCAGAAATGCGCTGCCGCCATCTTTGATTCCGAGGCCTTGGCCACCAACTGATAATACACGGCGAATATGGCAAAGGAGACCCAGCCGAAAAGATTGATATGCGAATGCACGGACCTCATGGCAAATTCGTGTGTTGCGCCCATGTAAACGCCTCCGGCAAACCCTATGACGCCGTAAATCACCGCAGCTATCATAAACCTTGAAGCAAGCCTGTTCATACTCCCTCCTTTTTGATTGTTGATACCCGAGCGGCGTCTTGCCCCGCCCTCCCCATCCATCCTGCCGCCCCTGCGGCCCGATTTTATGTACTGTACCGTACAGTACATAATTTGTCAAGAGAAATGTACGGCGGATACAGAAATGCCGTCCCTACCCGCCCTGCGGCAACTCTGGCACGCCGCCAACAAGCTTCTTGACCATTATAATGAAGACCCCGGTGAGCACGAGGTTAAGGGCCAGGGACAGCATGGCCACCGTTACTATCGGGCCGCCTATGCCGTAGCTGATGCTAAGGACCAGTATGCCGGCGCCGACCTCGCCTCGAGGCCACATGCCGATTGCAAGCGCGAGGCGGTGGCGCCAGTGCGCCTGTCTTCTGTAACAGAAAGCCGGGAACATCTTGCCGAGGTTGCTTATAAGGGTGACCATAAGCACATGAAACAGTATCATGCCCCATCCTATGGCCGGCTGCCCGGCGGTCACTGTCGTGGCGTAGCGCCCGACAAGACAGCCACCGTGCACCTCAGGGTCGTCGACAACGCAAGACGGCGCGGCAGCATGCAGCTCTGCAGCCACCGGAGCCGGGTGCTGCAAATCAGGCCCGCCGAATACTACCGGCATACTAAGCCCCACAAAAAACATGAACATGGCAGAGACGATAAACGCGGCCCTTTTCTCCCCTGGCCGATCGAGCATCCTTGTGAATTCTCGCTCAACAGCCTCCGGGCCTTCGTTTACCTTGACGCTTCGCGGCACGGCCAGGCATCCGAGCACAAAGGCCGGTAAAAGCACCTCTATGTGTATGGGCACGGACGGGTCTATCACCTTGCTTCCCGAGTAAAGCGCCTCGCTTACAGCGACGATAAAAGCGGCATAAAACAATACCCAGCCGCGGGTTACTGGTATGCGGAGCCTGTGCAGCCAGAGATACGCCGCCACGAGGAGCGCCATCATTATGATAACAAGCACGCCGAGCTGCCAAGCCACACCCACCATGAACACCTTGAGCGGTATCATCAGAAGCACTGTGTCCAGGTCGTCGAATATCGCGAGCACGCGCGCCTTCTTAAATATCCATGTCGCGCCTAATCCCGCGGCCGCGAGCATACCGAATAACACACCCGCGGAGGTCGGGGCCGCGAACCTGCCGGCAAGGAGCGTTTCCTTCCACGCCGCGAAATCTCCCCAGAGCCCGGATGGCAACAGCACAAAGACAAAGTAACAACTGACGAATACCCAGGGAAGCGATGCGGCAGTGAAGGCAACGAAATAATCCCAGCCGTAGGAGCCGAGCCTGGACTTGTTTATATGGAACTCGAACCCCACATGTATCATTATGAAAGCAAGCCCTATGGTCGTAAGAACGCGTACCAGTACGACCGTGACGTCGTGCGCGCCGCCAAGAAGCGACGGCAGCACCTGCGAAAGTCCAAGCCCTGCAACGAGCAACATCGAAAAAAATATTACTTTACGCATGAGAAACCCCTGGTAATACCGGCCCGTGGCCTTGCCTGATTTTTTAAATATTCGCCCGGTTATCAGATTTTATCATAAATAAGGCTGGAAAGAACCCCGGCAGAGACAAAAATACAAAATAGCGGCAAAGCAATCCCGTCCGTGCTGTCATCCTGAACTCTATTCAGGGTTGTTTCGGGATCTCGCTTTTTATAAAAGCGGAATGCTGAAATGAATTCAGCATGGCAATAACCTTGCGCTGGCCGCGCGGCCGGGGTTTGAAAAGAAACAAGCGCCGTAACCCCTCTTCTTTATCCTCTCCCCAATGCGCTTAGGGAGAGGCAGGCCGAGGGCCTGCACCCCAATATAAAAACCCCTCTCACGCTGAAACTCGGAGAGGGGCACTTAACTCGCGGGAGAAAGGGAGGGAGGCGCGGGCTTGATTTGCATTTCGTAAGCTCTGTGGTTTAAGTGACCTCAAAAAGGGCGCTGTCCCCTTTTTCTCATTTTTTTAACTTTTTTAAAATGCCGTTTTTACGAACTCAACCCACTCGATTTTATCCAAATCATCTATCGTAACATTATCATCTTCCCGCCAAGGAAAACCAAAAACTATTCCTTCCCTTTCAACAAAAACCATCCTTCCATACCCAACCAAAGGCACAACATAATAATTTTTGTACGTGCTCTTAATTTTACTAAAATTATCTCCAATAGCAACGCCACTTTTTAAGCGAAATTTTGGGTCTTCGATTACAATCTTATCTATTCGTTCATCTTTATCAAAAGTCATCCAAAAAATTATCCCGTTTATTTCAGCAATATAACCTTCTACAATATTTGCAGAAGAAACCATGCGATGCTGCTTTATACGAGACTTAGCAATAATATCAAGCTCGTTCTTAGGCATGCCGAGATATACCATTTGCCTTGTTATACACCCCATAAAAACAAATAGAAACAAAAAACACACTATTTTTAGAGCACCATTTCTACCGACATGTATAGCAATTGCTTGGCTTATAATATTTGACCGTTGCATTCGGATCCTCCCATGCATTTTGTACAGATGTTACCGTTTTTTCCGTCTGAATTCCGCCTAAACCAGAAACCATTACTTCCCCACCTGACATTCCTTCAACGGTAACACTATGAACAACATCGCCATTACCATCTCTGTAGACAGCCACCGCCCCCGGGGTTGGAAAAATTGTCTCCTCATAATGATCGAGGGAAAAAGGGCGCGTGGTGCGGGCTTGGTTTGCATTTCGTAAGCTCCGTGGTTCAGCTGGCCACGCTTGCAAAACACGCGGCGGGTGTGAGCGGCCCTACGTCGCTACTTAATTCTAAAAGAAAATAAAAGCACAACCATTACTAAAAAAAATATTTGCGCCAACCTGGTCACAATGCGCAGCCTAATTATTAACGAATTCAACTTATTATCATTCAAGTCCAAATACTTCTTCTCTTTTAAAAATTGTCTTATTAATTTACTATTTGATTTGCTGACAAACAAAAATGGTGGCTCACCCAACTTTTTCCATACAGTTATATGCTTTTTTTTGATGTGGGAAAACATTCTAACATTTAAATAGCCTGCAAAAAATATTAGCGTGAGCAAAACAACAAACAAACACACGTATATTTGATGAGAAATTACCATAATATTATCTGCCCACTATAACCCACTGTGGCCAATACTCCAGTCCATAGCGCGGATCACAGCCCACCGCTCCTTAACGCCCCAATTCTACCACAAAACCCGCCTACGACAAAAGCCGTAACCCCTCACCTTTATCCTCTCCCCAATGCGATTAGGGAGAGGAAGTTTTTTGAAGAACACTTTGCGAAGCAAGAACCGCTTGGCTTCCAAGACAGTATCTACCCGGCTAACAAAATGTAGTACGAAAACAAATCAATGGTCTTCCAAGGAAAAACATTACAAATATAAAACACAAGACACAAATAAATTTAATTACACTAACAAGCGCCTTCGACTCCAACCTGGTTGTAAATAATTCTAAATAGCCTACAAAAAACAATATGATCCACAACGGCAAAAAATACAAACTTTCCATAGGAAGAATAATATCGTATAATAATGTATCCGTAATTACAGGGGGTATGCCACCTATAACAATATAAGCTTTATCAATTATAGGAAGGACACTATAATCGAAAAATACATAGCACAAAAAATACAACGTCATATCGTAAGACAAATTAAGTTTTCTAAAATCAACTCTTACCATATCGCTAAAATAATTACCATTTGATTAAAGTTTCGAGATGTTCGCCTGTCTCTATCCCTGGATTCTTATCAAGTGTATATGCATCGACATAATGTCCAAGTTCATGAATAAACCAGCTTGCAGCATTTTGTTCATCCCCAGCATCAGTATGCCACCACGAATAATCAAACACATCTGCATTAAGCCCAATACTCATATTCGGTATATCATTACGTGTTTCAGGGAAGAAACCGTCACATCGCGTTTCTCCAATAAAATCAGAAAGACCGCCGGGGTATATAGTAAGCGTAACATCATGCTTACCTGTTAAAATGTTTGAAATAGTTTCTCCCTTCTTCGCTAGCATAGAGTCGAACCAGCCTTTTAACTCTGGATTATTCATTATTTGTACTATAGCCATACCAACAACACGATTAGGATTAATATCATGCGACCTACCGCTTTGATCGCTTATACGAATCCGCAACCCCCACGGATCCGTGTAGTTCACCGGATTACCACCCACGTACGCATACATATTCATGCCGCCGGCAAAGCCTTTCAGGTCTTTCGTTATAAAGCATCCGTCGTTGGCATCATAATACCGCGCCCTGTAATAGTACAGCCCGGTCTCCGCGTCCCACTCCCTGCCCTGCCGCCCATTCTACCACAACACGGCTCAAATAAAAATCCCTCTCCCCGTTGTAGTTCGGGGAGAGGGAAAAAGGTAGAGGGGCACCGGGCTTGGGGTGCATCTCGTAAGCTCCATAGTTCAGTTAGCCTCGATTGCAAAACTTGCGGCAGGTGTGACCCGCGCTACATCGAATAGATGGTGGGCTGTACCAACCCTACCCGACTATTCGTCATTACCTGCCCTATAAAGTTTCTTCAAAAGCTTGGTCGCTCTTTCTTTACTATCATAAAAAAGTTTTTTATCATCACTTCGCAACACAAATCGCAACCATTTTTCAGCGATTTTTTCACTTCTACCGTGATGCATATAGGTCTTTGCCAATTCTATTGCCGCATCAGTATCTCCACGTTTTACAGCTCTTTTAAACCAACTCCTCGCCAATTTAAAATTACCGGCATCCCTGTATATCGTGCCGAGATTGTTCATAGCAGCGCTGGAATTACACTTTACAGCTCTTTTATACCAGTACATAGCCAAACCGCTGTTTTTTCGCACACCTCGGCCAACATCGTAATAATACCCCAAAATCGTAAATACAATCGTATCGCCTTCCGCCGCCGCTTTCTTAAACAAATAAAATGCAGTCTTATACTTTCTTGCCCAATCAGCCTCAAAACCTTGATCAGCACAAGATTTGATTTTCTGCTTTGCTATCTCTTTCCCGCTTTTTTTCACACCAAACCCCAAAATTAACAAATTAATGTGCAGGTCGAGCATCTCCCGCCCTATGCGGTTACAGCATTACTTGGCAAGGTATTTAGCAAACTCCTCGGGCGCCGGCCACCACAAGCCGCCATTTTTTATTCGATACGGCTGCGTCATGCCATCTTTATTTACTAACTTAAAGTGCTTCTCCATCGTGTATAAATACACGTCCCCGCACTCGCAGACATAATACACTCCTTCTTCCGTCCGATCTTTAAGACTATACCTCTTGGTGCTACATCTTTTATTCTTGCACTTGGGAAGCAAATCGCATCTATCTATTATGAGCAAAGTCAAACGGTATATACCCACAGGCGCAAGAAGCCCTACAACAAACATGCCTATGCGTATAAACGGTTCGGCAAAAAAGCTCGACATAATATATCCGCACGCCAAAAGAACGACAAACCAAATCACCGTAAAAATAGTCATACACCTATCCTTCTACTTTGCGAATTCATAGAGCGGGCACTGCCCGCCATTCCTTACTGCGCCCATATTCTACCATGAAAAGCGACAGCACCCTCGCCCTGCGCTAACGCAAAAAAATCACACGGCTTACGGCAAAACGGATATCAATTTTTCGGGTTTATATGCACATCTACGAACTTGCGTATAAGGCGCGCCATTGCGCGAGGGGAATGGAAGTTCTCCTTGAATTTTTTCCAAAGGAAGGACGGTTGAAGGGAGCGGCTCCTGATGTCGGAGCGCTTTTTGTTGGCCCAGAACTGCTTAACCTCCTGGTAATAATCCCACACCTCTTTGTTCGTGGGGTTGGTGCGAATGATAAGGTGCGGATATAACCAGAAGTAAAAGAAGTAATCGTCTGTAAGAAGCCGCTTCTCGGCCATGAGCTTATTAAAGGTCTCGGAGCCGGGAAACGGAGTTAGCATAAAGAAGCTCGTCTGGTAGCAGCCAAGCTCTTCTGCAAATGCCTGCGTTGCCTTCATCGTCTCCATCGTGTCCTCGACAAAGCCGAGAATAAAGTAAACGTAGGGCTCGATGCCCGCTTCCTTTATAAGGACAACGCTATTTTTCACCTGATCGAGCGTGATGCCCTTCTTTATGGCGCGAAGCACGTCCTTATGCCCGGACTCGACACCGAGCCACGTATAATCGCACCCGGACTGCTTTGCCTTTCTAAGAAGCTCCATGGGCAAAAGGTCCACCCTCGTCTGGAACCCCCACGAAATTTTTAAGCCGCGCTGTATGATTAAATCCATTATGGCTACTGCGCGCTTGATGTCCGCGGTAAAGGTGCTGTCCTGCATGATGAACTGCTTAATGCCCTTACGGTACCAGAACTCTATCTCGTCGACAACATTCTCCGGCGACCTGAACCTTACGTTCCTGCCGAGTATCGAGGACTGCGAGCAGAAGGTACACCTGAAATAGCAGCCGCGGCTCGTGAGTATGGCCCGCCTCGGATGCGTTTCGTACACAGGGTCAGGAAGCGGCATCGGAAGCTTGTCAACAGCCTCTATAAGAGGGCGCGACGGGGTCCGCGCTATTTTGCCGTCTTCCTTCTTATAATAAATACCGCCAACGTCCTCGAGCTTTTTTGTCTTGTTCACATAAACGTCCATCAAATCGAGGGCCGTTTCCTCGCCCTCGCCGCAAACAAGCACGTCGAACTCCTTTATAGCAGCGGTTGTCTCGGGTAAGGCGCTTGGGTGCACGCCACCGACAATGACCGGAATACCGGGGTTCTGCTCCTTCACGACCCGCGCCATATAAACGGAAAGGTCGAGCTGCGGCGTCATCATCGTAAACCCAACGACCTTCGGCTTTATCGCGCCAAGGTCGCTTATCATCTGTTTCCACTCGGGCGCGTCCGGGTAACCTATGAACCTTTCCTTGAACGCGCGCCTGCTCTCATCGGTAAGCGGAGGAAAGCCGTCGATTTCCATGGAGATGTATTTATCTTCGAAGACCGGGTTGTATATCTTAACCGAGTACCCGCGCTGCTTTAAGACTGCCGCAACGTAGAGAAGCCCAAGCGGCGGGTAATAATAGGAATAGCTCTGGTCCGCCGGCGTTTGGAAAAACGGCGGATTAATCAGCAGAATATCTACTTCTTCGGAGACAACGTTCCTTGGCGCAGTGCTCATGTATGGTAGGCTCTAGTGGTTTGTGTCGGCAAACCCGGCACAAACTCATCCTTTATTAATTTTTACCACATAGTTCAAACCCTGTCAAACCAAAACAGGGCGGAAAAAGCCGCTTATAACGCTGCTTTTATTCGAACAGGCCCGGATATCGAAGAAAAATACCTGACAGGGGAATATGCATCGGAAACGCTACGAACGAAAAAATACTTAAGCCGCGACCTCGACACGGTTACGGCCGTTTTCTTTTGCGCGGTAAAGGGCCTTGTCGGCTGCGGCAAGAAGCAGGTTGTAAACGGTATGCGAGTTCTCCAGTTCGGCAACGCCGACACTTACGGTAAAGCTTATCTCGATGTTGTCAAAGAAAACCTTTATCTCTGACATCTTCTGACGAAGCCTTTCGGCAAGTATCTTTGCCTCTTCTATTCCGGTCTCTGGCATTGCGATGGCGAACTCCTCGCCTCCAAGGCGACCTGCCATATCGGCGTCACGTATGGCGCTTCTCATGGCCTCGCCCGTGGCAGATATGACCTCGTCGCCAAACACGTGGCCGTAGTTGTCGTTTATGGGCTTAAAGTGGTCTATGTCTATTATCATAAGCGACAGCCGCCTTTTATAACGTCTCGCGTTATTGAACGAGGCCTCGAAGAGCTCGATAAACGCTCTGCGGTTGTTTAGCCCGGTCATAACGTCTGTGCGCGCAAGGAGCATGGCCTCGTCTTTTGTAATGCGAAGGCTTTCCTCGAGCGCCTTTCTCTCCGTTATGTCGTGGAAGTTAACGACAATGCCGCGTATTGCCGGATGCTCCATGTAACTCGTGCCAACGGAACTGTATGTGCGGTAATCCCCGGCAAAATTTCTCACCCTCATCTCGAGCGGCACCGGCACGCCCGGGTTCGTCAACGCATATTTTGTCACTGCTTTTACGCGCGGCATGTCCTCGGGATGTATCAGGTCAAGGCCCACGGAAGGATACTCTGCCACGCTATAACCCGATATCTTCTCAACGGAGTTGCTTACATACTTGATGTTATTGTGCTCATCTATCAATATTACAAAATCATTACTGTGCGCGAGAAGGGCCTCTATCCTTTCGCGGCTCTCGGCAACGGCCTTTTTCGACAGATAGTCGTTACGAAGCGCCCTTCTGTATATCCTGCAGCAAAAGAGCGTAAATACCCCGAATGCCGCTATGTATAAAAGCTCGCCGATAAAAATAGCGGTGTCGAGCTTGTACACGATGGGTATGGGACTATAGAGCAGAAAAGATACTGCGGTATTTACGACATTTGTCTCAAAGGACAGGCGAAAGATTATAGGCACTACGAACATTGTCGCAAGCATGGCAGGAAAATAAAACACCGCGGCATCCTCGTTAAGAAGACACACGGCAACCACGAGCCCGGCTGTTGCTATGTGCGACACAAGGCTAAGGTAAAGCTCGCTGTATGCGTGCGAACGGATGGCAGCCCGTATGCAAAAGAATATTAAAACAGCGGCAACAACGCGAAGGATGAGAAGCTCCCATAATTTTTCTGGAACCATGAAGCCGTCGAATACGGCAAAGGCAAGCCATATGACCACGGAGGCATACGCCGCCATACGAAGAAAGCCGAGCTTCGAGAGCCATTCGCCTTTACGAAAAGCTTCTTCCTCTGCCGGCTCGGAAAAATTCAAAGGAGCAAACAACTCTTTTATATTCTGCCAAATTGTCATTTTTGTATCCCGGGGGATATTAACTTAATACTACAAAGAATCCTGTGATATAAGTTTATTCCCTGCAAATATCACAACCCAGCATATACCGTTTAGAATGGTTTTTCAATAAGATTTTGTGTTGGTCTCGAAAATAACCAAGATAACAAGGATCAAAAGTTGGCTATTTTTATTTGGTGGCATAACCAGCTGAAAAATAAGGCTAATGAACGACGATGCTTCACCTGCCGTTAAAAAGAACGCTTAGCGGCTGCGCTTGGCGGGATTCCAAGACCATTTAGAACGAACTACCGGCACAATCTTTCAGAAAATAAAAAGGGCTGCGAACCTTGAGTCCGCAACCCCTTATAATCTGGCTCCCAGGGAGGGATTTGAACCCCCGACCCGGTGGTTAACAGCCACCTGCTCTGCCAGCTGAGCTACCTGGGAATTTTGTTAACCGGCGGCCTCTTTCCAGGATATCCGTATATGCTGCCTGACAAAAACGGCCGTCTTCTGCAAACCTCTATAATAAATGATTTTATAGCCGGTAGTCAAGAACCTTTCGCCGTAAAGCAGCATAAAAAAGCGCCGCGTACCAGAAACCTTGACAACAAGCGAACCGGAGATATGCTCTCAATAAGAACCAAAGACCGAAAGGAGGTGAACCTAAATGATACTAAAGCAAATCATGCAGACCAATCTGGTATCGGTATCTCCGGCAACAAAGGTAACGGAGGTGGCCAAGAAGATGCGCGACAAAAACGTCGGATGCGTGCTCATTACGGAAAACGGCATGGGCCTAAGAGGCATCATCAGCGACAGAGACATCGTGTGCTTTCTTGCCGACGGCAAAGACCCGTCCAAGACCGCAATAGAAAAACTCATGAAGAGCGCGGTCATAACGGCAACCATGTCAACCGACGTGTTCGAGGCAGGAAAGATAATGGCCTCGAAAAACATCCGCAGGCTTCCGGTAATGGACGGCGACATGGTCGTTGGACTCGTCTCTACGGCCGACCTCGCATCCTTTCTCGAAGAAGAACTCGACAACTTCATGAAGCTCGAGAGCGCGTACCAGCACTAAGCGTACCCCGCCCAGAACATCATCCTGCTTTGAACAAAGACCGCTTTGTACGCCCGCGTTTTGCAAAAGTACTGCGCGGGCGTACAAACATCTCTCCCTAATAGTGTTGACACTTCCTTCTATCTTCTGTTAGAATGTATTTTTACTGCGGGGTGGAGCAGTCCGGTAGCTCGTCGGGCTCATAACCCGAAGGCCGTAGGTTCAAATCCTACCCCCGCGACCAAATAATACAAGGGGTTAGCCAATCGGCTAACCCCTTTTTTTGCCCAAAAACAGGTTTTGTCTAACATTTGTCTAACAAAACTTAAATTTTATTACTCTCGTCAATTTGCCAAGTTGCTCAGTATTGCACAAATATTTCTCGTTAAAATTTATCTAATCATTTTGAAATAATTCTTCTATTGCACTCTTTTGCGAATTATAATCTTCCCTCGAACAACTTAAATAACTGGAAGCAGTATCTTCTGAAATCAAACCCTGTTTTTCTGCCATAACTACCACGTAAGCAAAATATTCTGTTCGACTTTTTGGTGCATTACGGATGGGGAAATAATCAGCTGTAAAAGAATCTCTTCCCATCCATTCATCTGTTGGTTCAAAACTATCCGCTGTAAAACTTTCAATCTCTTCAGTTCTGTGTGACCCATTCCATGCTTGATAACGAGCAACTGTATAACTTATACCAAAATGCTCCATGACTGTACGTAATCCGTTTTTCTTATAAATTTTAAAAACAGCATCTTTTGGTGCTAAAAATTCTGCGGCAAACGCATTGGCCCTTTGTTCAACATAATCCACACCATCACTTGCCAACAAACCACTGTCTAATTCCTCGTAGCTATCAACACGAATACGTTCGAGCTGTTGCTCCGGGTCCCAAAGTAAATGCCCTAGCTCGTGTGCTATTGTTGCTCTACGTACCCAAACATTTCCATTTCTTCCAGCAGTATTCACCACAATACCTCTTACTGTATCATTAGCAATAGTTGCACCGGCTATAACTCTAGGTAGCTCACATTGTAATAATGGTAAAGATAGTTTTTTAATACATAATTCACGTAAGCTATTAATTGGCTCATCGTTATTTAAGCCGAGTATTTTACGAGTATCTTCTGCCAAGTTGTATCCCATTTCCCAAGCAGGATGACCAGAAAATCCATAATTTTTTGAGGGAACAAATTTTTCTTTTAAGCTATTGCTTCGCAAACCTAACCATTCTTTTAATCTTGTCTCTGTGCTAAAAACCCATGCGGCCTCGTTAAAGGAAATTACTGTTTTAGGATTAAGTCTCTTATTTTCACAACTTAGACTTTTTAAACGTATTGCAAGGTTTTTGTCCCCACCAAACCCCTTTTTAAATGTAATTTCTCTTTCATCTAGACCTAAATATTGTGCTAGCTTTTTTAGCTTCTGTATCGGATTTTTCTTTTTAGGATTTTCAATATCAGCAACTTCTTCATTCGTTAATTCACAATATTTAGCGATATCTTCTTGGGTTAACCCAAGATTTTCTCTTCGTTCTTGAAATGTTTTTGCAGGTTCATCTTGCGCACAAACCAAAATCGCCGAGCCTTCATCTACTGCTTCTTCTAACACATCGATACCAAATGTTTTAAATGCTTCCCATGCGGTCAATTTCGAGCCTTTTGCACCATTACTGTATATCGCCAATTCATCTTGACTACGCACGAATATAATCTTCGACGACTTGGCGCGTTCTTCTGCGGTCGTTCCTTTGCTTTCTTTACCAAAAATTTTTTCGAATCTATTCATCCTATTATCTTCTTAAATAGCCGGAGGCTTGATTTATGTCTTCGTCCCATCCTAAATTTATTACATTATAACCTATACGACCCAATGCCTTACAAACTTCATTCAACTCTTCTAAGCTTCGTGCCGGATATCTACCCGATTTACCAGATACATAAATATCATTACCACCATTATTAAACCACACTTCTCCGCCACAATACGCTGCTTTACCACCTGTTAAGTTAGTATGAGTAACTCTTTTGCTCTCCAGGGTGTCGCCTGCCGCAGCATATTCTAAAATCATCGGGGTGTTCATTTGCATTATGACCCAAATATACTTGCCTTTACTTTCTCTATTCTCATCCTTAGTTTTTGGTGGGTCACAATATTGCCTACTATTTATTTTATTTTCTAAATTATCTACCCCGTCCGCTGTTGTTAATAATCTTTTTTCATCATCATTTCGAATTTTTATTTCATCGGGGAATCTTAAGGTATATGCCTTACGATAGATGTCCATTTTTTTCAAACGACACGATAATTTATTAATAGAAAGTATTATATTATACATCATGTCGTTGCTGGAAAGTCAAGAAAAATTGGAGGGGTTTCGTTCAGTGCTGTGCGGACAATTTGACAGCTTCAATACTTCTTATTTCGTTATGCATAGTATCCTGCTGTCTATTTATTCCAACCACCTTATCGAGCTTACTTCCTGCCTCATTATGGATTTCCGGCAAAAGATGACCATAACGGTCTAAGGTTGTTTGTATTGAGGCATGGCCTAATTGTGACTGAATGAACTTGACGTTCTCACCTTGGCTAATAAGTAGCGTAGCAAAAGTATGCCTCAGGTCATGGAACCTCACCCTTCTAAGCCCGGCTCGCCTTAAAGCAGGCAAAAATTCTGTCCTAACAAACTTGTCCGGGTCAAGTGGCTTGCCATTGCACTTGGTAAATATCAAATCCATCTCATTAGGGATTGACTTTAACTTATGCTCCTTAAGGATGCTAGCTAGCAAAGGGGTCATTATTACCTTGCGCTTTGAATTCTTGGATTTAGGCGTAATAAATTGGTCTTTATAGAGAGCGCGTCTTACATGTATAGTATTAGTAGCAAACTCTATATCGCCCCAGGTAAGCCCTAACAACTCGCCCCTACGCAAACCCGTTAGAACAGCCATAAGAAAAAATGCATAATATTCCGGCCTCACGTGCTGTAAAAAAAGACGAATTTCCTCAGGACTTAAAAAGTCCATCTCCTTATGCTCAACTCTTGGTTTTTCTACATGCTCGGCCGGGTTTTCTTTTAAGTATCCCCAACGTACCGCGTGCTTGAGCATTTCTTTTAACGGGACAATATGGTTATTTATGGACTTTGGGCTTAACCGAGGAACAAGCATATTATCCTTGTTGAGTATTTTTTCGTTAAGCTTGCTCGATACATATTGCTGTACCTTTGCAGGAGTAATACCTGTCAAAGCAGTATTTGCAAAAAACAGCTCAAGATGTACTTTTATTATATCTTCGTAAGAACGTAGCGTCGAGGGTTTGCATTTGGTCTTGGCATAGGTTTCTACCCATAGCTTGGCAAAATCTCTAAACCCTATTTCCTCTATTTTTTTGTAAGTGCCATTGTTAAGGTCATGCATTATTTCGGCAAGCATGCATTCTGCTTCTTTTTTGGTGCTGCCTCCCTTTTTCCAGACTTGCCGACCCTCGACTCTGTATATACAATACCAACTCCCGTTTTGTTTTCTTACTGTACCCTTCATGCTAGTCCCTGCTTGTTTTCCTCTATGTACTTAGAAATTTCCACCATTTTGAATCTGAGTTTATTGCCGACCTTGCAGTGTGGCAACGCATCTTTATATACTTGTTGATAGACCCAGCTCTGCTTTACTTTGAGATACTCACAGAGCTCTTTTATCGTCATTAGTCCGTCTGTGTTCTTTTCTTTTGCTAGCATTGGAAGCAATAGCTCTACAACCCTTTGTGCCGTCCTTTCCACCAACTCGTCTAACTCTAAAGATATTTCCGCTTTCATAGCGCATGGGTCTTTTCCTCTGGTCGATGTTTAGAATCGAGTACAGCACCATTGCCATGATTAAAGACTTTTTTACCTCCTTTTTTTATTTATTAACTTAAACTCCTCTTCTTTAAGAGGCCTGATTAATACAGCAGGCTTCCCATACTTTGTAATTATTAGAGTGCCTTTTGTCTTCTCTATCTCTTTTACCAAACGGGTCGCATAAAGACGCAAGTGACTAACTGTTATAAACTTCAAAGCACACCTCCCAATAAAAAATATTAAAAAACCCGGGGACAACTGTTGTAATTTTTGTTACTGTAAATATGGTCAAATCCTTTTGACTAAAAGTCAACCGGATTTTGGGCTACGAAAAAGAGTTGACAAAACAGAGGGTTACGACAAGCATAGAAAAAAGTGAAATTAAGTCAGTAAAGTGAAGGCCCCTTTTGACTATAATAATATATAGGAGCAAATTTAACCCAGGGCCTTAGTAAAATATAGAAAGGAGGGCCAAATGAAAGACAAGACGTATTACGCTAAGACTAGAGGAGCTGGCAAGGACAAACTTTATACAATTAAAAAAAGAGTTCTTTTGGGGCTTACCATTGAGGATATGGTAAAGCTTATCGGTGCCGAAGCAGCTTGTAAGCTTCTACGGTTTTATGGCGGCGTAAGCATGTACATACCTCAAGTAAAAACAATTCAGCGCAGGATATTGGATGCCTTGCTTAAAAATGAAAGTGCAAGACTTTTGGCCGATGGCATGGGGCGCAGGGAAGTTGTCGCATACTTGAGCCAAAAAACAGGAAGACCACAAAACACTATAAAAATGAAGTTGTGCAGATGGTTTGGCAATACCGAAGGCACCCAAGCACAAAGGGTCAAAATGATACTGAACGACCATTTAACCCAAGTGGTGCGGACGCACTATAACGTATTTAAGCTCCATGGCATTATTTAGCAAATATCATTTTTTCAAAAACTCGAAAACTGAGTTTTTACCCAACAGGGTATAAAAAGGCGCTAAATCGGTAAGGGAAGGACTCTTTACAATTTATTTTTTACTTTAACTAGAGGGGCATCCACACATGGATATCGATATTTTATCTAGTTCCATTTATGACAACAAGGATTTTTTAAAAATAATAAGTCAAATTAAAAAAAATATTAGTTCCTCTGTACCATATATCGACAAGGTGGTAGTGTGGTTCAAACAGTACAACTCAAAAATTGATAAAGAGGAATTAGAGAAATTTTGCACTAAAGCCATTACGCGAAAAGGCTTAATGCATTATTATAATAAACAAAAAAAACGCTGGCTTTTTAATTCTAAATGGTCTTATCGAATTATCCTGCTACAACCCAAACCTGAACTATTCGTATACCTAAAACAAAATACAACACAGGCATATCTCATTTCCCACTTTGAAGAAGCCTTAGACTATATTACACCTGATTTCGAATCAGCTCTTACTGTTCATGACTTTCTTCAAACCTTTTTAGTAAAAAAATGGCACGGCAAGCAAGAGCTCCATTGCCTTATTAATCATAAAAATAAAAACAAGACTACCTACTTTGCCAAACGTGGCACGCCTGTTAATTTTGTTATTTATAGTGGCAGGAATTCTAAAATTAGAAAGAATCAGCCATGTTGCCACCTAGAAATACGGTTTTTTGGCTCTTCGGCAGTAAAAAACAGACTTGGTATAACATCATTCGACGACATAATTAATTTTAATCATTATAATTTTTGGAAGAAATACATCAGATTATATCGCATAAGTAATATTACTAAACTTGGAAAAATTTTTACCAAAAATAAGTCAAAAAAAACCAAAGCCAGACTACGTAGAAAACCGAAACTTAAAAAACATGGGCATATTACTATCAATATCGATTTGTTGAATGCTCGTTCAGTTTTACATACTGCTACTATACTGAAATCAAACTTACGAGGTTACTACCGTTCTATGCAAGCACTGTTCGATTATGCAAAAATACTAAAAAAGTCTAGAGAGCTTCGTAGTGTTATCGAACAAATTGAGAATACTATTTTCTTACCTGGCCAACAAAAAATTTTATAGGATAATAATATAATATAAATTCTTTATATTATATATTATGTATACAAAAGTACCTTAAGCACAAAAAATCTTTTTTTTAAAAGTAGTTAGAGGATTTTTTAATTTACTGCACTCTAAGCTAATCCTATAATTTTTTTAAAGCACTAGGCTACGAATTATGCCCTAAAACAAATTTTAAGGCATGACTCTCTTATCCAAAGCTACCCTCCTAGCCATTACAACAGGATTTCGCCCCTAGGGGCATTATAGGCCCTATAAAGGCCAATCTTGAGGGGTAAAATTAATATAGGCTAGTGTAAAGGATGGGGGTGCCTACCAAAACCAGGTGACATGGCTAAGAACTGCGCTTTTTACTACCAACTACCTTACAAGTGTTTTTACTACCTGCAAAACCGTGCTTAGCTTTTCTTGGTCAACATTTTTTAGTATTGACTCAATATCCCTTTTGAGTTCCTTTTTGTCCTTGCCATGATGTTCGAACTCAAAAAAATCCTTCATTTGTACATTTAAGGCCCCGGACATTTTCTCTAGCGTAACAAGTGAGGGGTAGCTTTTGCCTACCTCTATTCTACTTAAATGATTAGGCTCTATGTTTACCAACTCCGATAATTTGTCTTGAGTCAGCTTTTTTGCCCGTCTTAGTTCTTTTATTCTAGCTCCCAGCAATTTTTGTATTTGCATGGCCTCTCCTTTTTTATAAGGAAATAATGTTCTTTTTACGAGGCCTTTTGAACGTCAATCAATGACTATTCCTCTTGTCTTTATAGTCTTTTAATGTATAATTTATGCATTAAAGGGCTTTTTGGCTTATTTTTTCTTCTTTAAAGGTTGGGGTTTTCCCCTTCCCTACAACTACCGAAAGGAGCCTATATGAGACTCAAAGCACTTGCTTCAATTCTTTTTCTATGTTTTTTGGTTTGCGGCTGCGCCATGAATTCCATCGATATTGTTAACTCTCCTCCTTCTAAAATCCTGCGCCTAAACGTAGCTGCCGTAACAATTAAGAACACTGCCGAAATAGAGCCTTGGCGCAACCAACCATATTCTAGCACCCCGAACCCTTTACGCGAAGGAGTTCAAGCGCAATTTCACAGTGCTGTTCTTAAAAAACTAGAAAACCTTTTTGTCTCTTCTTCTAACGGACAAGGCAAAGCCACGATAAAAATAGAACGAGCCGTTATTATGAACACCACCCAAGGCATAAAAAATGTCGTGGTCGTGGGTTGGTTTTTCTTGGGAAATAAAGAGGACTACATTGCTATCATAGACGGCTCTATAGAAATAGAGGACAAAAGCGGACAGGTCGTAGAAAGGATTTATTGGAAGGTCAAGACAAATGTTAGCGGCTCCTCTTTGACAGAGGCAAGAATAAGAGAGGCTTCTAGCAAAGCCGCAAACATGGCCTTGGATAAATTAGAAGGAGAACTCGAGGAACGAGCCAAACGGTACTTGCTTCTATAGCTACCAACAATTCCCTCTAGCATATTGTATCCGGGCATAATGGTTTCGTTATGCCCGTTTTTTATTGCCTCTTTCCTAACTACTACAAGGAGGGGGTAAGGGGGTTTTAACTTTGCAGGGTTTGGCTTCCTACTTGAAATTACCCCTCCCCAATAACTGTGGCATTTTTATATGTCAGCTTCTTTTTCTTAAAGAAGCCTGTTTTTATCTTTTCTATAAGTTTTTATTTTTCAATACATTGCTATTTAAAGCCTTAAATGATAAAATTCGCTTGAATCCGAACCCTTATAACTAATGACTGCTCCCGAAGAAAAGGCCCGGCTCGAAATAGACCGCATGCTTAAAGAAGCGGGGTGGACGGTTCAGCTTCTAAGTGAACTTAACCTCGGAGCTTCCAAGGGCGTTGCTATCTGCGAATTCCCGTTAAAGAACGGTTTTGCGGACTACTTGCTTTTTGTAGATAGAAAAGCCGTTGGCGTAATTGAGGCAAAGGCCGAAGGTACGACGTTAAGCGGTGTTGCAGACCAATCGGAACGCTACATAGCAAGCATACCGGAAAACCTTCCGCATGTTCAAGAGCCGCTTCCCTTTGCGTATGAGAGCACCGGGAGCGAAACTTTTTTCCGCGATACGAGAGACCCTAACCCGCGCTCAAGGCGGGTTTTTTATTTTCATAGGCCTGAGACTTTGAGCGAATGGATTGCAAAGTCCGATACCATAAGGGCGCGTCTCAAAAAACTTCCGCCCCTTATTACAACTAACTTAAGGGATTGCCAGGTCGAGGCTATTACGGGCCTTGATGAGTCCTTTGCAGACGACAGGCCGCGTTCTCTCATACAAATGGCGACCGGAAGCGGCAAAACATTTACGGCGATTAATTTTATATATCGCCTGATTAAGCACGCGGACGCAAAGCGCATACTTTTCTTGGTAGACAGGAAATCGCTCGGTGACCAGACATTTGTCGAGTTCACGAAGTTCAATACTCCGGACGATAACCGTAAATTCAATAACCTTTATAACGTGCAGCATCTTTCTTCCAATAAGCTCGATAAGGTAAGCAAGGTCTGCATAACGACCATTCAGCGGCTTTATTCCATGCTTCGCGGAGAGGCCGAGTACGAGGAAGAGGCCGAGGAGCATTCCCTCTTTGATTCCGATTTGAGCGGCGAGCGGCCCAAGGAGGTCGTGTATAATCAAGAGATACCAATCGAGACCTTTGATTTTATCGTTACCGACGAATGCCACCGCTCTATTTATAATTTGTGGCGGCAGGTGCTCGAATACTTCGACGCTTACCTCATAGGCCTTACCGCTACTCCTTCGAAGCAGACCCTCGGATTTTTTAATAACAACCTTGTCATGGAGTACGGTCATGAACGCGCCGTTGCCGACGGCGTAAACGTTGGTTATGACGTGTATAGGATAAAGACCCGGATAACCGAGCAAGGCAGCAAGGTCGAAAGCGGCAATTATATAGATAAACGCAATAAGCTTACGCGTAAGGTTAGATGGGAGCGGCTTGACGAGGCATTGGAATACGACGCAGGCGCGCTCGATAGGGACGTGGTAGCAAAAGACCAGATTAGGACGGTCATAAAGACATTTAAGGAAAAGATTTGTACCGAGATTTTCCCGGGCAGAGAGCATGTGCCAAAGACCCTTATTTTCGCAAAGAACGATTCTCATGCCGAGGACATAGTTCATATTGTACGGGAGGAATTCGGCAAGGGTAACGACTTTTGCAAGAAGATTACCTACAGGACGACCGGAGAAACCCCAAAGGAGCTTATCCAGAGTTTCAGGACGGACTTTAACCCGCGTATTGCCGTAACCGTTGATATGGTTTCCACCGGTACGGACATTAAGCCGCTCGAATGCCTGCTCTTTATGCGTAACGTACGTTCAACCGGGTTTTTCGAGCAGATGAAGGGTAGAGGCACAAGAACGATTGACCATAACGAACTAAAGAGCGTTACCCCGGACGCTTCGCATAAGACGCATTTTGTCATCGTGGATGCCGTCGGCGTTTGCGAAACGGATAAGACCGACTCAAGGCCGCTTGAGCGTGTGCCGTCTATATCTTTTAAGAAGCTTGTCAATCATATTGCGCAGGGCAGGTGGGACGACGATATGCTTACCTCCCTTGCCGGAAGGCTTGCAAGGCTTGATAAGGAAATAGGCAGTGAGGACAAGGAAGACCTTAAAAAAGCCGCAAAAGATAAAAGCTTGCGGGATATCGTCAATAAGCTATTTGATGCCGTTGACCCTGATAAGCAGGAAGAAAAAGCAACAGAACTCTTTTCGACAGCCGTAGTGACGGATGAGCAGTTAGAGAAGGCCAAGGACGAGCTTAAGAAAGAGGCTTGCCTTGTGTTCGATAGTCCGAATTTCAGGAAGCTTCTTTTGGACATTAAGGAGAAAACCGAACAGACTATAGACACGGTAACCATCGATAAAGTAGAATATGCCGGGGGCAGCGAGGCCGGGGACGAAAAGGCGCGCTCGACCATACTGTCCTTTAAGAAGTTCATGGAAGATAATAAGGACGAACTTACAGCCTTGCAGATTATATATAACATCCCTTACGGCAAGCGGCATTTGACGTACGAGCAGATTGAAGAGCTTGCCAAGGCCATAAAAAGGCCTCCGTATAATTTGCAGTCCCATGAAGTGGTCTGGGAGGCTTACGAGCGGCTTGATAAATCCAAGGTGCGCGGCGCGGGAGCAAGAAAGCTTTTGACCAATATCGTGTCTTTATTAAGGTTTACAATCGGCGAAGCCCCTCTTCTTGAGCCGTTTCCTGATACCGTAGCAGAGAGGTTCGACAAGTGGGTAAAGGAGCATAAGGCCTCGGGCGATGAGTTTACGCCTGAGCAGCTTGAGTGGTTAAGGATGATAAAGGACTTTATAGCAAAGAGCCTCAGTATAAATGTGTCTGACTTCGAGCTTCCGCCGTTTTTTGCCAAAGGCGGGCCTTATAAGGCAAAGCAGGTCTTTGGCGATAGGCTCGAAACCCTTTTGAACGAACTTAACGAGGTTCTTGCGGCATGATGATGGATAAAGATAATCTTCCCAAATTGCCCAATGGGTGGGAGTGGACACATTTAGAATTTATTGGAACTATAGCTGCAGGCGGGACGCCGAGCACTAAAGAGAAAAAAAATTTTAATGGTAATATAGCATGGATAACTCCAGCAGATTTAACTGGATTTTCAGGCAAATATATTTCAAGAGGCGAACGTAACATTTCTACGCAAGGATTGCAAACATCTTCAGCTAAGCTGCTACCCGCGGGAACTGTGTTGTTTTCGTCCCGCGCTCCAATAGGTTATGTTGTCATAGCTAAAAACGAACTTGCTACGAATCAAGGGTTTAAGAATTTATCTGTTAATGCAGCCTATATTTACAATGAATACGTGTTTTATTATCTAAAGGCAAGTAAGCGGTTAGCTGAAAAATTTGCTAGTGGTACTACATTTTTGGAAATTTCTGCAAGCAAATTTGCCAAGCTTCCTTTCCCCCTTCCGCCACTTGCCGAGCAGAAGAGGATTGCGGATAAAATCGAGGAGCTTTTTACAAGGCTCGATAAAGGCGTAGAAGAGCTCAAAAAGGTAAAGGCTGAAATCAAGCGTTACCGCCAGTCTGTTTTAAAGCACGCCTTTGAAGGCAGGCTTACCGAGGAATGGAGGAAGGAGAACGCCGATAAGCTCGAACCCGCCTCCGTTCTTCTCGAACACATAAAAGAAGAGCGCAAAAAAACTCTCGCTAAAAAATACAAAGAACTCCCGCCAGTCGATACCTCCACCCTCCCCAAACTACCCAAGGGGTGGGAGTGGGCACAATTAGGGAATGTTGGAATTATAAAGAATGGGCAGACTCCTAAGGAACTTCCAAAGAGTAGTGCAACAGGACTGATACCATTTTATAAGGTTGCGGATATGAATAGAATTGGCAGCGAAAAATATATGAATGATACCGAGATTTTGTTAAGCGAAGAAAAGACGAAAAAATTAAAAATCAAGGTTTGCCAAGAAGGGACTATTATTTTTCCAAAAAGAGGCGGCGCAATTGCTACTAATAAAAAACGTATATTGGTGAAACCGTCTGCGTTTGATTTGAATATTATGGGCTTTTTTCCCGTCGTAGTATCTGTAATGTATACTTATTATTGGTTTGTAAGTTTAGATTTAGGCAAGTTGTCGGATGGCTCTAATGTTCCGCAAATTAATAATGATGATATTGCATTATTGTTCATATCGGTGCCTTCTATTGCCGAACAAAATGAAATCGTCTCTCAAATCGAGCGGCATTTTTCAATAGCAGACGAGGTGGAACAGGCAATTGATGCAAGCTTAAGACAGGCCGAGAGGCTAAGGCAAAGCATTTTAAAACGCGCATTCCAAGGCCGCCTCGTCCCTCAAGACCCAAACGACGAACCCGCCTCAGTGCTTCTTGAGAAGATAAAAAAGGAAAAAGTAGGCGTTAATAATGTAAAAAAGGGGGGTAATCATGGTTAAGACTATGAAGTGGAGCAAGCTTTTATCTCAAAAGCGTTTTGGCGATACTCGTGCCGCAGCAAAGGATAGTGGGCGTTCTCCCTTTCAAAGAGATTATGATAGGATAGTTTTTTCTTCAGCTTTTAGGAGAATGCAAGACAAGACGCAAGTATTTCCTTTGGCCGAAAGTGATTATGTTAGAACCCGGTTAACCCACAGTATAGAAGCATCTTGTGTTGGACGTTCACTTGGAAGAATAGTTGGTGCGGAGCTTATTAAAAAATATGGAAAAGAACTTAAAGGATATACTGCCGATGATTTTGGTGCCATTGTTGCGGCCGCAACTCTAGCACATGATATAGGGAATCCACCTTTTGGACATTCCGGAGAAAATGCTATACAAGATTTTTTTACAGGCAATAATAATGGAAAGCAATGTATGCGTCGTGTAAGCGAGAAAGAGTATGATAGTAGTGCTGATTTTATGTTTTTTGAGGGTAACGCTCAGGGCTTTCGAATTCTTACTACATTGCAACACTCGAAACGTCCTTGGGGGATGCAATTAACTTGCGCAACCTTGGCTGCTTATATGAAATATCCGCGCGAAGCTTGTCACGAAGCAGAGAAGTTAAAGGAAATAAAATATTTTAAGAAGTTTGGTTTTTTTAAGCCCGAAAGGAAAAAATTTGAGAAAGTTGCAAGTGAAGTTGGCTTATTTCGAAAAAATATAGTCGACAATGTTTTTTCTTGGGTGCGTCATCCCTTAGCTTTTCTTGTCGAGGCGGCAGATGATATATGCTATGCGATTATAGATTTAGAAGATGGTGTGAGATTGGGATGTGTTAAGTACAATGAAGCGCAGAGATTATTGTTGAGCTTGTTTGTTAGCAAGAAAGAGAAAAATTCGGTTGTAAAGGGTTTAAAAAAAATACCCTTTGAAAAAGAGAAAATAGAATATCTAAGGGCAGCAGCGATAGGGGAGTTAATTAATCAATTTGCTGCGGCATTTATGATACATGAGGCAGAAATGCTGAAAGGAAATTTTTTCAAATCGTTAGAAGATAAAATAAAGGCGAATAAGGCGTTAAAAGCAATAAAAGAAAAAGATAAGTTCAAAGTGTATACAGAAAGAAATGCGGTTTATATAGAGGCAGCCGGATTTGAGGTTTTAGATTTTCTTTTGAATGCATTATTGGCATCGGCCCAAGAAGTGGCCGAGCAAAAGAAAAATGCTTCATATCGTGCCAAGAAGATTTTACAATTAATACCAGTACAATTTAAGAAAAGCAATGAAGAAGTTGATGAAGACCCATATACAAGAACGATACAAATTACCGATTATGTTTCCGGTATGACAGATTCTTTCGCTGTCTCTATGTACAGAAAAATCAAAGGAATAGCCTTGCCCCATCCGGGTTGATTTTAATGACCCTAAAGGATAATAAAACATGACCCCATCTGCGGCAATAGTACAAAAGCTCTGGAATTACTGTGGTATTCTCCTTAACGCCGGAGTGAGTTACGGAGACTACGTCGAGCAATTGACTTATTTGTTATTCTTAAAAATGGCCGACGAAAAAGCATCCTTGCCTACCACAAAGCGTATTTCCATTCCTAAGGGTTTTGATTGGAAAAGCATAAAAAGTCTCGAGGGCGATGCGCTCGAAATTCAATATCGACACATTCTAGAAACCTTGGGTAAGTCAAAAGGTACTCTAAGCATAATATTCAAAAGAGCGCAAAATAAAATCCAAGACCCTGCAAAACTTCGCCGCCTTATAGCCCTCATAGACAGCGAAACATGGCTCGGCATGGATATAGACATAAAGGGCGATATCTACGAAGGCCTGCTCGAAAAGAATGCTCAAGACGTAAAGGGCGGAGCTGGCCAATATTTTACGCCAAGACCTTTAATCAAAGCTATTGTCGAGGTAATGCGCCCGGAGCCGGGCGAGCGTGTATGCGACCCGGCATGCGGCACAGGAGGCTTCTTCCTTGCGCATCATGACTACCTTATAAAGAATTGCGGACTCGATAAAAGACAGCTTAAAAAACTTAGGGAAGAAACATATAAAGGTTATGAGTTAGTGCCAGAGGCCGCAAGGCTCTGCATGATGAATATGTTTTTGCACGGCATAGAGAGCGATAAGGATGACGAGACTCTTGTAGAGGTAGAAGATGCATTAATATCCGAGCCAGGCGAAAACAAACGTTTTCCTTTGGTGCTTACAAATCCGCCATTCGGAAAGATGGGTAGCATTACTATTACTAATGAAGAAGGCAAGGACAAAAAAGAAACGATTATATATGAACGGGCCGATTTTTGGGTAACAACCTCGAACAAACAAATAAATTTTCTTCAGCACGTAAGGTCTTTGCTTGAAATTAACGGCAGGGCCGCAATTGTAGTACCGGATAACGTGCTTTTCGAAGGCGGAGCAGGTGAAACCGTTAGAAAAAAGCTTCTGCAAACATGCGACGTGCATACGCTTCTTAGGCTTCCGACGGGAATATTCTACGCACAGGGAGTAAAGGCAAACGTGCTTTTCTTTGATAAGAAGGAAGCGCGTGAAAAGCCGTGGACGAATAAGCTCTGGCTATATGATTTCAGAACCAATATGCACTTTACGCTCAAAGAAAATTCTTTGAAGGTAGAAGCCTTGAGCGACTTTATAAAGTGCTATAACCCCAAAGACCGTTTCAAAAGGAAAGAGAGCGAGCGGTTTAAGGCATTTAAATACGACGAGCTTATAGCAAGAGACAAAGTAAGCCTCGATATATTTTGGCTAAAGGACGATAGCATCGAAGACGCAGAGAACCTGCCTGAGCCGGATGTCCTTGCGCGGGATATAGCCGAAAACCTTCGCGCAGCCCTCGCACAATTCGACGAGATAAAGGAAGAGTTGGAAGAAAAATAAAAAGGGGGTATGTATGGGGCAGAAAAAATGGTTTACAAAAGATAGGATGGAAAAATTGTTTAAAGATAAAGGTGTTGAGCACCACGATGATAAGTTGGTGTCATTTTTAAAAAATGCTTGGTATAGGATGAATAAAAAAACTGGTAAAAATTGTTTTGGTAAAAAAGAGTTCGTATTATGGTATTTGGAAGAAGCAAGTAAGGGCTGTTATTACTGTGAGTTAGAACAAGGTGGAGTTGAGGAGGTTTACGGACACCTATTTCGTGAAGGTAGGCGAGGAAAATTTTTGGAAATTGATAGAAAAAAACCAAAAGGAAAATATACGGAGAGCAATTGTGTGGTTGCCTGTTATCCTTGTAATAATGCAAAAAGCGATATTTTTGATGCCGAAGTTTTCAAAGATAATATTGGAGAGGCAGTCAAGAAGTGGATAGCTGAAAAAAGAAGAAATTAGATTTTTTACTGTGCAGTAATTGTGCAGTAACTGTGCTAAAAAGCGTCGAAGAAGAGGCCTTGATATCATGAAAAATAAATATTCTTTTGGCTATCCCAAGCAATGTACTGATTGTTGTAAAGATATTGGCGGACTTGATAATACGGTAGAACCTTTTTACTTGGAGAATACTGGTGGTAAAAAAATTATGTTAATAGGACAAGACCCCACCGTAAGTAATCCAAAAACAAGCGTAAAAGTAGCCTTGATGCTCGACGTAGATGGAACGCAAAAGAACGATAAAGGAAAAAATATAAAGAAAGGTGCTTTAAGAAAATGGGTTGAAGAAGAATTGAAGATACGTTTCGAGACCAATACTATATATGCAACCAATGTCGTTAAATGTCGTTTTGAAGATTTTAAGCACCGAGATAAGCATTTAAAAAATTCTTTTATGAAAAATTGCGAGAAATATCTCAAAAACGAGCTTTTAAATTATGAACCCGATGTTGTAATAACTTTCGGTGAGCCTGCGCACCAACTATTTATATCTATACTTGAAAATACAGATGTACCTAAAAAAATGGGTGGGGCTTTGTTTGGTGGGAAATTCTTTCGTGCAAGGTATAAAAAATTAAACTTTGATTATTCTCCATGTTTGCATATAAGCACATTTAGAACAGCTAATAAGTATGGGTGGCCAATTTCAAGGTTTAAAAGCAACTTAGCTAAAATGTTGGGTGTTGCAGATACTTCCAAAAAAGATTTACAAAAAGAGTTATGTGATAATTGCGTAGGGAAGATATTAAAAAGCGATACGTTTGAGATTGTTCGCAAACTGTAAAATCTTTTTTGTCTAACAGCTGTCTAACAAAACACCCAAAAACAGGCTAAAACTGGCAAAACCCATATTGTGGTCTGCTCGCCTTAACTCCTTAAAACCCTTAGTTTTTTTGTTATTGCTTTATTTTGCTTTATAGCTTATAAGGGGCTCATAACCCGAAGGCCGTAGGTTCAAATCCTACCCCCGCGACCAAATAATACAAGGGGTTAGCCAATCGGCTAACCCCTTTTTTTGCCCAAAAACAGGTTTTGTCTAACATTTGTCTAACAAAAAAATTTTACGAACACCGTAAGCTTCCCCTAAAAATAGAGCTTTAAAACCAGCTTTTTAGCATGTCTACGACACGTCGCTTGACGCCAGGCATAATCGTGCTACATTCTAAAAAGATCGTTCCTCCACGTATTTTTCCTCAATAACGCCAAAATAAAAATTCGAAGGAGGCGCTTTATGGCAAAGGTCGCACTGGAAATGGTGGAAAAAACAGGGATTAACGTCAAGGAACTCGTGGATTTGCTCGTAAAGAACGCGGCAGCGGAACTTACAACCTTCTACTATTACACCATACTCAGAGTAAACCTCATCGGCACCGAGGGCGAAGGACTAAAGGAAATTGCCGAAGTGGCAAGAATAGAGGACAGAAATCACTTTGAGGCGCTAGTGCCTCGCATATACGAACTTGGCGGCGCGCTGCCACCATCCATGAACGACTTCCACAACATATCGGCCTGCCCGCCGGCAATGCTGCCTAAAAACCCTGCCGATATAAAGGCCATGCTTACTGTTCTGGTGAACGCCGAGCGCTGCGCAGTGAAGGGATACACACACATCTGCAACCTGACCGCAGGCAAGGACCACCGCACTTACGACCTTTCTCTTTCCATACTGCACGAGGAGATAGAGCATGAATCGTGGTTTTCCGAGTTTCTTGGAGAAGGCCCGTCCGGCCACTTCATGCGCAGGGGCGAAACATCGCCTTTTGTTGGAAAGTTCCTTAGATAACAGCTTATGCCCTGCGGCTGCGACCATATTGGCGCCGCAGCCGCAGGGCCTGTCTCTCTTTAGTCAACCCGATAAAATCCTCGATATGGTAGAAATCGTATGTTCCCGGCTTTCGATTGCTTACCCGGCTATTGTATGCCATAATAACATATTACGCCGGAGACCATTATGCCAAACGACGCTGTTGCAAAAAAAATGATGTCCATTGTCTGGACTTACGCTGACAAAGACGCTGCCGCGCTTGCCGAAGTAAAGAATAGGATAGGCATTGCCGCAAAAAAAGAAGTGCTGCTTCGCTCCTCCGAGTTCGTAAAGGGCCTGACATTCAAGCTGCCCCAGGTATTCAACAGCGAGCCCTACTATATAAAGATCTGGAACTGGAGCGAGCGCGACAAAAACATACTCGGCGATTTTCTCGGCCATGTCTCCATGGACAGTTATCTGGAGCACGGCTTTATGCTAAGCGCTCTGGTTATAGACGACAAAGGAGACGGACCGGGCGAGATGTTCTCGGACATGATAAAAATGTCCGGGGCCGTTACAGACCCAAGCGAAGATAACATTCGCGCCTTCTGGGCAGAGCAGGTCAAAAAGGTCTTCGCGCATTACAAAGGAAGATAGCGGATTACGGTAAAACCCGGCCGAATTGGGCCGATAGCCTTTGCGTTATCATTCACAAGTGATATACTTAGACCATGCCCTGGCTTTTAATCCTCGAGTTTCTCGGCTGCTCAGCGCTTATTGTATTTGCCGGCATAAAGCTCTCTCGCTACGGTGACGTGATAGCCGAAAAGCTCGGCCTCGGTAGAGCCTGGGTCGGGCTCGTCCTCATGGCCAGCATCACGTCCCTGCCAGAGCTCATAAACGGCATAAGCTCTGTCACCATAGCCGACGTCCCTGACATAGCGGTTGGCGACATCATGGGCAGCTCCATCTTCAACATCGCGATAATAGCGGCAATGGACTTCTTCCATCGCCCCGGGCCGGTCTTTGCCTCGGCCTATCCCGGCCACGTGCTCTCGGCCGGATTCGGCATCGTGCTCATAGGAATAGCCTGCATCTCGGTGCTTGTCAGCGACCAGATACCGGCCATCGGTACAATCGGCCTTTACACGCCCGTAATACTGGCCGTTTACTTCATCGGCATCAGAAGCATCTATTACTTCGAAAAACGGCGCATTGCCGAAATAGCCGGAGAAATAACCAAGGCAACCATATACGACGACGTTCCGCTCAACAAGGCCGTCAAGCTATACGCCCTAAACGCCGGGATAATAATACTTAGCGCAACGGCGCTGCCATTCATCGGCGAAGCCCTTGCCGACGCAACCGGGCTCGGAAAAAGCTTCGTCGGAACGTTCTTTATCGGCATCACGACGTCTCTTCCGGAGGTGGTTGTATCTCTTGCCTGCATCAGAATAGGCGCAACCGACATGGCGATTGCGAATCTCTTTGGCTCCAACATGTTCAACATCTGCATACTTGCCGTAGACGACATCCTGTACACAAAGGGCCCGCTCTTGTCGGCCGTATCCAAGAACCACGCGGTAAGCGGCTTTACCGCCATGGTCATAACTGGCATGGCAGTTGTAGCGCTCACCTACAGGATAAAGAGCAAAACGTTTTTGCGGCTCGGATGGGACGCAATCGCAATACTCGCGACATTTTTCGCAAGCATCGCGCTGCTCTACGCCCTAAGAGGAAGCGGATAGACCTTTTCCATCTTTTGCAAGCGACTCAACCCCTGACACACCCTGATCAATTCCTTTAATTTTAATGCTTTACTTTCATATAATATTTGATAATATTTCTTTCCTGAAGATTACAACATGATTACCAGACATCCCAAAAATATACTTATCGCCGACGACAGCGCGTTTTTCCGCGAAAAAATGTCAGACATGCTTCTTGACGCAGGGCATACCGTGGAACTTGCTGAAGACGGCGACTCGGTGGTCGAAAGGCTCGAAAACGGGCAAACGGGCATCGATGCGCTGCTCCTTGATTTGAGGATGCCGCAAATGAACGGCTTTAAGGTGCTCGAGTGGCTAAGGGAGAACGACCTTGCCAAGCTGCCCACCGTCTGCGTAAGCGGCATAGACGATTCAAGGGAAACGGCCAGGATAATAATGGCACTCTGGGGCAAACGGCTTATACCCAAGTCCGCGCCTGACGCGCAGCTTATCTCGGTACTAAACAACACCATCTTCGGCTTTCCTGAAAAAGAAAGGGCCTTTGCCGAACTGCCGACACAGTGCATGCTCGGCATCAATCAGTTACGCGCAAGCATCCTTAACATCTCCGAGGAAGGCGCATTTCTGCGCGGCATGCCGGAGCGCCTTAAAGACGGCACCTCATTAAGGTTAAAATTCATGCTCATCGGAAAAAAACCCGTTACCATATTCCCATCCGCAGAGGTGCAGTGGTCAACGGACACCATGTCGCCAAAAAACAGATTCTCCGGACACGGCATAAAATTCAAATACCTCACCCCGGGCGAAAGAAACCTGATAAAAGATTTCACCAGAAACAGTTCTTCCACAGCGGCTTAAGACGACCGCTTGCCGGGGCGTTCTACCGCCCGAAATCAAAAATTTTTAAATTAGAAACTGCGGATTGCGCGCCAAAGGACCGCGTCATTCTTCCTTGGCATTGAGGATTTTTACAGCGCTGTGAAGGTCGGCGTGCCCGCCTATGAGCACGAGGATATCGCCAACGCTTATCTTAAAATCCCCTCTCGGGTTAGTATGCGCCTTGCCCTCGCGTATAATGGCCATTATCGATGCCCCTCCGGTGCGCTTACGGATGTCAAGCTCCTGTAGCGTCTTACCTAAAGACGGGCAATCCTCGGCAACAAAGAAACTCTCCATCGCGCTCGTATCGAGTATGCGCGCAAGGCTAACTAGCCGCTCCGAAGAAATCGACGGGTTTCTAAACATCGCATACCCTTCCTGCCTAACGATATCTATCTGGTTCTGTATGATGTTGCCGGGGATATTGTATTCCTTCAGCACGCGCGAGAATATCTCGACCGATGTCTCGAACTCCTCGGGTATGACCTGGGTTGCGCCAATTGAGTAAAGATCCTCTACCTCGCTTGTGTACCGCGTCCTGACAATTATGGTAACCGTTGGGTTTAAGTCCCTCGCCACCTGTACCGCGCGCCTCGTGCTCACCGGGTCCGTGATGCCTACGACCATCATCTTGGCCTTATCGATGCCGAGCATCTTTAATATCTCGTGGTGCCCCGATTCTCCGTAATAGGCCTTGTACCCCTGTTTCCTCGCCTTCTTAACCCTTTCGTGGTTTATATCAACGACGAGAAAATCTATGTACGTCTTCTTCAGCACACGCGCGAGATTCTCGCCGTTTAGCCCGTACCCGACTATGATAACGTGCTTTGATAACGAGGTCGTATGCTGCTTTTTTGCTGCCACGAAGTGCGCTCCAAGAATCCTGCCGATAGCAGCAGCGAGCCTCGGAGATGCCTGAAACAGGAAAGGCGTAATGGCCATGGAAAGCACCGAGACCGAAAGAACGAGCTGGTAGAGGTTGTGCCCGAGAAGCGCGTGCTCCTCCTCGGCCATGTTGACCAATATAAAAGAAAACTCCCCTATCTGCGCGAGATTGAACCCGACCATCAGGGCAAGTCTCAGTGGATAACGAAGGATCTGCCCAACCGCGGCAATAACAACGGTCTTTACCGCTATAAGCGCCGCGCACACAGCAAGAACGCTGATAATATTGTCCTTCAGGTACTCGAACTCAATTAGCATCCCTATCGAGATGAAGAAAAGCGAACTGAAGGTATCCCTAAACGGCAGCACCTCGGCGACAATTTGGTGAGAGTACTCGCTCTCGGCAATGACAAGCCCTGCAACAAAAGCGCCGAGTGCCAGCGATAGTCCGAACAGAGAAGCCGCCCACGCCGTGCCAAGGCACACGAGCACGATAGTGAGCATGAAGACCTCTCTGTTTTTTAGCTTCACGACTTCTCTAAAGAGCCTTGGCGCAAGGTACGACGCCATGACGACTATGAACACTATCGCGCCAAGGGCCTTGCCAAGCTCCTTGGCCATAAGAAGCCCGGTTTCGGAAGAACCAACCCCTTTGCCAAACCCCTGCACGACAAGCACCATGAGCACAACAGCAAGGTCCTGGAATATAAGTATGCCGACAGAGAGATTCCCTGCGGAGCTTCTTACTTCGCCCCTGTCCACGAGAAGCTTTAGCACTATTGCCGAAGAAGAAAGAGAAGCGATAAAACCGAGAATAAGGGCTACGTTGAAATCAAGGCCGTATATGAGGGTAGAGACCATTACGAAGGCGATGGTGATTAGCACCTGAAGGCCGCCGCCGATAAAGGCTTCGCGCTTTATGTCGAGAATCTTTTTTATCGAGAACTCGATGCCGATTGTAAAGAGGAGAAGGACTATGCCGATTTCCGCAAGCATTTCAACGGATCCCGCTTCCTTGACGAGCGCGAAGCCGTGCGGACCGATGATTATGCCGGTAACGAAAAACCCGACAATACTTGGCAGCCCGGCCCGCGTAAGGATAAAAACAATCGGGACCGAAACGGCCATCAATATTACAAGTTCTTTAAGTAACGGGATTTGTTCCACTGTCGTTTGTCTAAGAGAACTTCTTTTTTATCGTATCGAGCACTTTTTCCTCGCAAAGCACAGTAAGGCGGTCGCGCTCTATCAACTCGAAACCCGGAGAAGCAAGGAAGAACTCCTCGCCCCTCTCGACCACCACGGCAAGCGACGCCGACGGAAGCCCCATCTCTTCTATCTTTTTCCCGGCCTGCTCGTCCTTTATATCCACGGTAAAAGCCCTGAGTGCTCCTCCTACAAGTGTCGACACCTCTATGGCATGACGCCTCTTGGCCATATCGGCTATGTGCGCGGCCGCCGCGGCCTTGGGGTTTATTATCTCCTCCATGCCGAGCTTTATGCACACGGCATTGAACTCCCTGTCGTCGAGCATTACGATGCAGCGTTTTGCGCCGTACTGCTTTGCGATAAGCGATATTATGATGTTGTCCTGGTCCTTTTCCGTAAGCGCTATGACTATATCCGCTCCTTCGACGCCGGCCTTCTCGAGCATATCCGGGCGCGTGGCATCGCCGCAAAGTATCATGGCGTCAAAAGACTCGGCAAGCTTTGTGCATACTTCCTTATCTCTCTCTATGAGCGTAACCTCATGGCCGAGGTTTATGAAGTTCTCGGCCGTAAGACGGCCGACATCGCCGCCGCCGGCTATGATTACCTTCATGTGCCGTTTCTCCAAAATCTCGTTTTATTTATCTGCGCGCTATAATGGCGGCGCCCCATATCATAAGGGCGATGAACTCGAGCCTGCCGCCCCACATAAGGAATATCAAAATAAGTTTCAGGGGCGAGGCAAGCTCCGGTGAAACAATGCCGCCGGAGAGCCCGACAGTGGAGGCCGCGCTTACGACCTCGAAAACGCTTAAAAGCGGCCCATACCCGCTCATAACGAATATTACCGCCGAAACGATTACGGCGCAAGTATATAATGTTATAACATAAATCGCCGCGGATAAGCCGTCCTTCTTCCCTTCGTCCCCGGCAGACACCATCTCTCTTGGGTATATCGTTGAAAGCGCGAACCTCTTAAGCCCCTTGAATACGTCTATGGCACGCGATATTTTTATGCCGCCCGCGGTCGAACCCACCGAACCACCGACGAACATAAGAACTATCGCGAGCATAAGAACCGGCTCAGGGAACGCGGTTACTGGCGATAAAGTAAATCCTGTGGTCGAGTGCGCGGACACGGCAAGAAAGATTCCCTCTACGGCCTCGTGCGGGCCGTCGTAGATAACAGCGAAGACAATGCCGGCTATGGTCATGGTAAAGGTAAGTGTTAGAAACTGCGGGTTCGTCGCCACCGCGCGCAAGGCATCTTTCAGCGTTTTCTGCTCCTTTAACTCCTTATAATAGGCCATGAAGTTCGTTGAGCCGAGAAACATTATTACGATCAGCGGAAAGAACACCTGCCACGGCGAATACAATACCGATATATCGGAGACCGGGGCAAACCCGCCAGTGGAAATGCCGGCCATCGCGAGACTTACGGCATCGAATACCTTTATACCGAATATGAGAAGGAGAATAATCCCGGCAAGCGTAAAGACAAAGTACGTTAAAGCAACGGTACGAATGTTCTTCGTAATTCGGGCAAATACCTTTTCCTCTATAGCGTCTTTAAGAAGCGTCACAGCCGGACGGCCGGAGACAAGAAATACCGCGGCTGTTATGATGATAAAACCCAGGCCGCCTATCCACTGAAGAAGCGCGCGGTAAAAAACAACAGATCTTGGCGCGGTATCTACGGTAAGGAGCGAGAACCCGGTGGTGGTTACGCCGCTCATGGCCTCGAACCACGCGTCAATAAGCGGCGATCCCGTAAGGAACACAAACGGCACTGCACCGATTATGCTGGCCGTGAGAAAGGAAAGCGCCGCCACTGCCGCGGCCTCCGCGTCGGCAACATCCTTTTCAGGAACCCGTTTTATGAGAAAAACCCCGATAGCGGCAGAGGCGATACTCGCCGGCAAAAAGAAATACAGCGCGCCTTTCTCGCCGTACACCACTGCGCAAGCGGCCGTTACCGCAAAGACCGCTGCCATGACGAGAAAGACCGTGCCTATGTACTTCGATACTATCCTGTAACGAATACCGCTCATGATGCGAGAAAATTACTGCGCTGGCTGGTCTTTCGAGGTGTCGTCCGAACCATTCCCGCCCTTTACCTTGATGGCGGCTATCTCGGTCTCTATTGCGGCAACCTCTTCCTCTATCTTCCTGACCTTCTCGACAAGCCCCTTTACGCCTTCGTTGGCAAACGGATTTTCAGAGGGCGTCTTCGACAGGTCATAGACCTTGCCGCCGAGTTCGGAAAGAATATTCTCGGCCTCTTTGTGCTTTGAATAGGCGTTGTAGCGAAGCTTACTGACCTTTGCAACCTCTTCGCCCTTGTCAGAGGCCTTCTTTGCCCCGACCTTGACCGCTTCCCACCCGTTCTGTGCAGCTTTTTTGAGCTCTCCGCTCATTTTTTCCCAAAACGTAGCCATAATTCCGTCTCCTTCTCTATTTTATTCTTCCTTATAGATACTATATCATATGTGACGCATGTCAAGCCGCTAAAATCGGCAAAATGCGCGCGCCACAGCTCGAAATGTTTGCTTTTTGCGGCTTTTTTGAAGTATAATGACTGTCTATGACAACCATCGGGAACATTATAGACGGCAAGGCGGTTGCGGAGAGTATCCGCGAAGCGCTAAAGAACGAAGTCGCGGCAATGAAGGCCGCGCATAACGTAACACCCGGGCTCGCGGTCGTGCTCGTTGGCGAAGACCCGGCCTCAAAGGTATACGTAAAAAACAAGGGTATTGCCTGCGAAAAAGCGGGAATCCGCTCTGTGCAACATACGCTCTCAGCTGACACGAGCGAAGAAAGCCTTCTTAAGCTCATAAAGGAACTAAACGCTGACAAAGAAGTCCACGGCATTCTCGTGCAGCTTCCGCTCCCAAAGCACATAAACTCAGATAAAATCCTCGAAACAATCGCGCCTGAGAAAGACTCAGACGGGTTCCACCCGTATAATGTAGGCCGACTGATGACCGGGAGGCCCACTTTCGAGCCATGTACTCCGCTTGGCGTAATGAAGTTAATCGAGGCCTCGGGCATAGAGCTTTCGGGTAAGGACGCTGTCATAATTGGCCGTTCCAATATAGTCGGAAAACCAATGGCAATGATGCTTCTCCAGAAGAACGCCACTGTGAGCATCTGCCACTCGAAGACAAAGGATTTGGAAAAGAAAGTTCTCGCGGCGGACGTAGTGGTTGCCGCAATAGGAAAGGCCGAGTTCGTAAAGGGCTCGTGGATAAAGGAAGGCGCAGTTGTCATAGACGTTGGCATCAACAGAACTGCCGAAGGCAAGCTCGTTGGCGATGTTGAGTACGAGGCAGCGAAAAAACGCGCCTCCTTCATAACGCCTGTTCCCGGAGGCGTGGGGCCGATGACCATCGCAATGCTTCTTAGGAATACAGTGGACGCGGCAGCACGCACAATCAAAAAAGGATAACTGGCATGATAATCACGACAAAAAAAGATCCAAATGACATCCTTGAGTCGCTAAAAACCACCGGTGGAAAATCCGTTTACCTCTTTGGCTGCGACACGTGCGCAGAGCAGTGCAAAACAGGCGGGGCCCCTGAGATAAAAGAGATGACCGGGCTTCTTGAGAAAAACGGTTATAAAGTAACAGGCTCCTCCCTTGTCGACGAAACCTGTTATAACCAGCTCGTAAGACGCGAGTTCAGGCAGCAGGATGCCCTTAACACCTCGGATACAATACTTGTCCTAAGCTGCGGCGCAGGGGTAAAGACAGTTGCTGATAACGCAAAGGAAACTCAGGCAGTGCTTCCTGCGCTCGATTCGACTTTCCTTGCAAGTGTCGAGAGAGTTGGAAGGTTTTTCGAAGGCTGTTCATTATGTGGCGACTGTGTGCTTGACGCAACGGCCGGCATCTGCCCGCACACAGATTGCCCAAAGGGGCTTTTAAACGGCCCGTGCGGCGGCGTTGACAAAGGTAAATGCGAGGTAAACCGGGGTAACGACTGCGCGTGGATACGTATTTACGCGCGCCTCAAAGCACAGGGGCGTTTGGAGCTCATGACGCGCTATACGCCTCCGAAAGACCACTCGGTAAGCGTAAAACCGAGAACAACGCTTCTTAGATAACACTTGCCTCGGGAAAGGACGCGTTATTCGATGAAAACGAAAAGCGCCTTTCTGTATTCCGAAAAATTCGCTGACGCAATCTACGGCAACACGCACCCCATGCGCCCTGTGCGCCTGGCACAAACCTACGAGCTTATCAAGAAGCACGATCTACTTAATCAAACAGACTCAATCGAAATAGCGGCCACAAAGGCAACCGAGGATGACGCACGCCTTATACATACGCCCGAGTACGTTAGTGCGCTAAAGGCAGTTAATGACGGCACGCTCGATGCAATGGATGAAAAAGATGCCGCGAGGTTTTCCCTTGGCGCAGGCGATAATCCGGTATTTAAAAATATCTTCGAATGGTCGCTGTATTCAACAGGCGCGTCTCTTCAGGCTGCGGCGCTTATTAAAAACAAAGAAGCCCAGACGGCATTTAACATTGCAGGAGGGCTGCATCACGCAATGGCTGCAAAGGCCTCGGGGTTTTGCTATTTAAACGACGCGGCAGTTGCGATAAAGAAACTCGTTAACTCCGGCAAACGCGTTCTCTACGTTGACATAGACGCGCACCACGGCGACGGCGTTGAAAAGGCGTTCTACTCAACGGACAAGGTGCTTACCGTATCGCTCCACGAAAACGGGTTCTATCTATTTCCAGGCACCGGGTTCCCGGAAGACATGGGCGAAGGTAGCGGCAAGGGATACTCAATCAACCTGCCCTTTCCGCCCGGTACAGGGGACGAGCTCTTTGTATACGGGTTTGACGAAATCGTGCCGGATGCCGTAGATGCCTTCAAGCCCGATGTCCTTGTAACGCAGCTTGGTGTGGACACATTCGCAAGCGACCCTTTGACGCACTTAAACCTCACGACAAACGGGTTCGAGGAGATGATACGGACATTCAAATCATTCGACCTTCCGTGGATTGCGCTTGGAGGAGGCGGATATAACCTTGATAACGTAAAACGCGCATGGACGCTTGCGTGGGCGATAATGTCGGGGCAGGAAAGCGATAAGCTCGACATACTAAGAGACGCGCCACTTAATTCTTCGGCAAGCGCACGGGATGAAAAACAGGTGGATACGGCGATTAATTTCCTGAAAAAAGAAGTATTGCCGAGGATAAAGGGGCGATAATGGCGTACTTCGTCGGCGTTGATGTGCAGGCGTGACGCCTGCAGCAGGCCGAGGGCCTGCACCCAAATGATAATACTGTCATTGTGAGCGAAGCCATCCCACAATTTCGTCATTCCCGCGAAAGCGGGAATCCAGCGTCTTATCTCTGTCATTCCTGCGGAAGCAGGAATCCATTTTTCTGAAAGACATTGCGCTGGCCGCGCGGCTTTGGCCGTAAGGTCTGCAAGGCTACGACCCCACCGGCAGGCCGACGGCCTGCACCCAAATATTCCTCGATTAGTCCACGAACCTAACGCGATCACTTGCCTGTTACACGTCATGAAACAGGCGGAGCCTGCCTTAAATCGCTTCGCTCATGCGCCCCCGGTTTGGCGCCCGCCTCCTGTGCGGCCCGCTTAAGCCTTGCGTGACCTCACGGCCGGGGTTTTGAAAGAAACAAGTGCCGTAACCCCTCACCTTTTTCCTCTCCCCTTTTATAATAAGGGGAGAGGAAATTTTTGAAAGAACACTTTGCGAAGCAAGAACCGCTTGACTTCCAAGACGGTATCTACCCGGCTTAATTTGCCTTTGACCATTTTTTCAAATAAAGCTTTATGCCTTCTTTTTCTCTATCTATATAATAAATCCCTTCCTTTCCGTACTGATAATATCTGGAAATAAACATTTTAAACTCTCCATCATTCCGAGTTAGCTTCATTTCTTCTATTGGCATACCATCTTTATACAAAAAAACATTCTTCCAATTGTCATAAACATATTCGTGATCATCCAAAACGGTATATTCATATGCATTACCATACTTGTTGCCTTTGAATCTCCACATGGGTGCATATTCTTCAAAAATACGCCCTTTGCATTCAATATCTGTAATATCCAAAAGGTTAAAACATGCATTGGCTCCCGACGCAACTACAAGCATATCGTAAAGAAGATACATATGATATGCACCTCTATCGTCAGACCACTCCATTTTCTCTCCCCACACAGATTCATTTCTTTTAACAACCACCTTGCCGGTATTACGGTCAATGCGCTCGATAAAGCCAAAATCATCCAATATATAAATTGAATGTTTGTTTACTGCTATATCAACGATATCGCCTGTCGAATGCGGCAATTTCGCAGGAATATAATCTAGAACAACTTCAACACTGTTGTTTTTGTACGCAGCTATTCTTTCCTTAACAGGGTCGTATAAATATAAAGAACCATCCCAAACATAAAAGGCCGAAAAACCTATGTAGTCGGTACCATAAAAATCAGGACTCTTAGCAAGCCCAAGAATATCCTTTTTCTCAGGGCCCCAAGAAATTTGCATTATCAATTCCGGTTTGTTATCGGAAATAATTACAACTTCTTTTTTGTCACAACCCAAAACAAGAAAAATAATGCCCGTCAAAAAAGTGCATATCGTATTTTTGATTAAAACATTAAGTGTTTTCATAAACAATACATCTTACACGCCGTGTCTGGCAAAACATTCCTGCCGTATTTTGTCACAACCCAATTCTACCACAACCGGGCTCAAACAAAAACCCCATGCCTGATTATAATATAAACGATTTTTCTTTGTTTTTAAAACCCCGGGTATGGGGCTAAGCGGCCCGCTTAAGCCTTGCGTGACCTCACGGCCTGGGTTTGGAAAAGATTAAGCTCCGTAACCCCTCACCTTTATCCTCTCCCCAATCGCATTGGGGAGAGGATATTTTAGGGAAAACCGCCATAATCAATGGTCGAAAATAACTACTGTTGTTCAAATGATAATCCCTCTCCCCGATTGCAACGGGGAGAGGGAGAAAGGGAGAGGGGTACCGGGCTTGGTTTGCATTTTGTAATCTCCGTAGATTTTTTGTCGGATTACACTTCGCTAATCCGACCTACCAGGCTTAGTTTTTACACATCAGTTTTTCTTCTCTCTTTTCCATTTTTCAAAGCCTTCTTCGTATTCCTTCAATTCACTCTGTGCCGCTTTGTTCCCGGGATCTATCTTCAAAGCTTCTTTCGCCAAACCAATTGCTTTTTCATACTCATGTCTTCCTTCATACACACTTGCAAGACCCAAAATTGCAAGAACATATTTGGGTTCCTGCTTCAAAACACTATTAAACGCCTTTTCGGCTTTATCGTAAGCATTCTCCTCCAAATAGACAGCGCCAAGGAGAAAATAGTAGGGAGTTTTAGGAGATAATTCTATTGCTCTTTCAAGATTTCTTATAATACGCCCATTCTTGTTAAAATCAAACTTTTTCGTCACACTATCATCGCTACTCATCAAAACAATCGTCTGATTATAATACAAACTTTCCGCATCCGTCTTTCCAATTCCTTCCTCCAACAACGCAATCGCATTCAACATATCTTTCGTATAAACGTACAGCAAAGCACTTTCCGTATAAACAACAGGTTCTTTGGGCGCAACTTTTCTTGCAATGCCAAAATATTCAGCGGCTTTACTTATATCTTTATATTTTCCTGATATATATATTTGTCCCAACAAAAGATAGCTCTGATAATGATCGGCCTTCATCTTTATGGCTTCAAGCAATTCCTCTATCGCCTTTTTGTCGTTGGACTGCGCTCTATATAATACCCCCCGAATATAATGCACATTAAAATTATTATCTAATTGGGCGGCATCTAAGACCTTTACCGCTTCCTCGTTGGCCCTGGACACATCAAACCCATCAACCAACCCTGCTTGCACACCCACTGTTGTAGTTCCGTAGCTCCAATCCGACAACAACAGTACAGAAAAAGCACAACTTATAAGAAGTAAAAGCTTTTTCATTGGTTTTCTCCTTTAGTATCTATAATACTTAAAATTTAATCTTTAATTCAAATTCTATAGAGTGAACAGCGCCCGCCCCCAATTCTACCACAACAACCGCAAAAACAAAAACCCCATGCCAAATTATAATATAAACGATTTTTCTTTGTTTTTAAAACCCAGGGTATGGGGCTAAGCGAGCGGCTTAAGCGGGCCGCACATGAGGCGGACGCCAAACCGGGGGCGCATGAGCGAAGCGATTTAAGGCAGGGTTTGACGCGGGGTGGCTGTGCGGCGGGGCCGCAGCCCTCGCACGTCCCATACCCAAAAGCCGCCCCGCAGGGGCAAAGCTTCGATAAACACCAAATTCCCGCCTGCGCAAGAATGTCAGCTTTTACTTTCGGGTGCAGGCGTCACGCCTGCCGCGAAAATCGGCGGCCTCAAGCCAGAGAAATCCTTTGCGCCAGCCGTATTATTCTGCTAATTTAATGAAATGCACTCCGCCGACCTCGTACCATTAATCGCAGGACTGATGATACTCGTCTCGAGCATGATTTCTCTTCGGTTCGGGATATCTGTTGCCGTTATCGAGATACTTATCGGCGTGCTCGCAGGCACAGCCGGGCTCGAGCCCGCTGACTGGATGATATACTTTGCCGGGTTTGGCGGCATAATACTCACCTTCCTTGCCGGAGCGGAGGTGGACTTAAAGCTCCTTAAGGAAAAATTCTCGCAAAGCCTGCTTATCGGCCTCGGTTCATTCGGAGTACCACTTGTCTTCACATTCATATACACGTACTTCTGGGCCGGATGGAGCTTAAACGCCTCTCTCATTGCCGGAGTGGCTATGAGCGAGACATCCATAGCAGTCGTCTACTCCGTGCTCCTCGAGACAGGGCTCATAAGAACGCAGACCGGAAAAACGCTCATGGCCGCGACATTTATCACCAACACCGGCACAGCGCTCATGCTAAGCATACTATTTGCCAAGCTCACGCTCTATATGTGGGTCTTTATCATCGTCTCGATAGGCGTCATATACCTCGCCACCAGGTTCTCGCACCTTGTATTCGAAAACCCCGTATTCAAGAACAAGGTCGTTGAGCCGGAACTGAAATACATATTCGCCCTTCTTTTGGTGTTCATATACTTCGCGAACCTCGGGGGCGGACACGCCATTTTACCTGCGTTTTTACTGGGTCTTTTCATGTCCAGGCATTTCGCGGAGGTAAAGACCGCGTCAAACGTCAAAGGCCGCATCCGCATCGTTGCGTTCTCGCTCATAACGCCGGTGTTCTTCATCGTCGTAGGCATGAAGGTGCAGCTCTTCGTGGTGCTTGGCGCGTTCGTGATGTTTTTCGAGCTCTTCATCATAAAGCAGGTATCGAAGTTCCTCGGCGTGTACTTCATCGCGAAAAAGATTTTTCCGCAGGGCGACGACATGTACTCTACCCTTCTACTTAGCACGGGCCTTACCTTCGGCCTCATAGCCCTGATGTTTGGCCTTAAGTCCGAGTACATAACCCAGACGCAGTACTCTGTGCTTACGGCAGTATTGATAGCGAGCGCTGTTGTGCCGACCTTCATCGCGCAGAAATGGTTCATGCCAAGGCACTTGGAAGACATCAACACCGCGCCAGATAAGGACGGAAAATAACATTATGATAATCGGCGTGCCAAAGGAAATAAAAGACAACGAGTACCGCGTAGCACTTATCCCGTCCGGTGCCAGGGCCCTCATAGAAGCAGGGCACGATGTGCTTATAGAGAAAAACGCAGGCACTGAGAGCGGCTTTCCTGACGAAGATTACTTAAGTATCGGCGCAAAAATAGTTGCTACGGCAAAAGAGGCGTACTCGGCCGACATGGTAGTGAAGGTAAAGGAGCCGCTCGAGAGCGAGTACGTATACCTAAGGCCCGGGCTCATACTCTTTACCTTCCTTCACCTCGCGTCCAATAGAAAGCTCCTCGACGAGCTCGTTTTAAAAAAGGTCTCGGCAATAGCCTACGAAACAGTCGAGACGCCGGATAAGAGACTTCCGATACTAAAACCCATGAGCGAGGTTGCGGGCAGGCTCTCTGTGCAGCTTGGCGCAGAGTACCTTATGCGCCACCACGGCGGCAGAGGCATACTTTTAGAGGGCGCAACAGGGGTAGAGCGCGGCTCGGTCGTCATAATAGGCGCGGGCATAGTCGGGCAAAACGCCGCAAAAACAGCGCTTGGATTAGGCGCGGATACGCTGGTACTCGACTCTAACCCCGACAAACTCGGGCATATAGAGGACATGTTCCTTGGCAGGATAAAAACGCTTATCTCCAACTCCCATAACATAGAGCACGCTGTAATGGGCGCGGACCTGCTTGTCGGCGCGGTGCACATACCCGGGGCAAGGACGCCTATACTGGTCAAAAAAGAGCTTGTGAAAAAGATGAAAAAAGGCTCTATAATCACGGATGTAGCCGTTGACCAGGGCGGTTGCGTCGAGACCATTCGCCCTACCACCCACTCCTCGCCAACCTATGTGGTAGACGGCGTCATACACTACGGTGTGGCCAATATGCCCGGGGCAGTGCCCCGGACCTCGACCATAGCGCTGACAAATGTCACCCTATCCTATCTTCTAAAACTCGCAAACCTCGGTGTGCAAAAGGCAGCTATGGAAGACAGCGCCATACTTTGCGGCATAAACACCCTAAACGGCAAGATCACGAACCGAAACCTGGCCGCCTCCTTTGGCCTGGAATACGCCGAGGCAAAAGGCCTTTTTTAGGGATTTATCCCCAAACCTTAAAATCTTTTAACCCCGTGAAAATTCGTGCTTTTTCCTTGACTAAGGGCCCTAAATAGGATACCTTTACAATTTAAACGTGCCCAAAGGTGCGGCAGGTCTTTTTTTGCTTTTTCAAGGGTGGTATTTACCCAATTTTACTATTCGGAGCGTTATTTTGAAGGAATCGGTTGGTCAGGAATTCGAACAGCGACTTGAGAGACTAAAAACCTTAAAACAAAAGGGCATTAATCCGTACCCTAACGACTTTAAGCCTGAGGCGAGCTGTCTTTCATACATAGAAAAGTTCTCGCCAAAGAACAAGGAAGAACTCGAGGCCCTAAAGCCCGGGGCAATAATCGCCGGACGCGTCATGTCGCGCCGTGATTTCGGAAAGGCCTCCTTCGCGCACGTGCAGGACGCAAGCGAGCGGCTCCAGGTGTACTTCAAGAAGGACGGGCTTGGCGATGACGGCTGGGCGCTATATAAGGAAATAGACATAGGCGACTTTGTCGGCGTATCGGGCACGCTTTTTCGCACAAAGACCGACGAGCTGACACTCGAAGCGACTTCTCTTAAGCTTCTCTCAAAGGGCCTTCGCCCTCTTCCGGAGAAGTGGCACGGCTTAAAGGACGTTGAATCTAGGTACAGACAGCGCTACCTCGACTTGATGGTCAACAAGGACGCGCGCGATGTGTTCCTTAAGCGGACGGAAATAATCCGGCTCGTAAGGGAGTACCTCACAACGCGCGGCTTTATAGAGGCCGAAACCCCGATGATGCAGCCAATCCCCGGGGGCGCTGCGGCAAAGCCCTTTGTAACGCACCATAACGCGCTCGATATGGACCTGTATCTAAGGATTGCGCCGGAGCTCTACTTAAAGAGGCTCCTTGTCGGCGGCATAGAGCGCGTGTTCGAGATAAACAGGAACTTCAGAAACGAAGGCGTATCAACGCAGCACAACCCTGAGTTCACGATGCTCGAGTTCTACCAGGCTTATGCAACGTACGAGGACATGATGGACCTTACCGAGGACATGATAAGCTCCATTGCCATGAAGCTTAACGGCTCCATGAAGATAACCTATCAGGGCACAGAGCTCGACCTTACGCCGCCGTGGAAGAGGATAACGGTAAACGACGCGATACGCGAGTACGCGAAACCGCCCGAAGACGTGTTTACTGACAGGGACAAGGCCTTTGCATTTTTAAAGACCCTTGTAAAAGACGCGAAAAAAGACCTTTCGCACGGCGCTATACTTCTTGAGATATTCGAGCAAACGGCAGAAGGAAAGTTCGTGCAGCCGACCTTCGTTACCAAGTACCCGGTCGAGGTCTCCCCTCTTTCGAGAAAGAACGAAAAAGACCCTACTGTCGTGGACCGCTTCGAGCTTATCGTATGCGGCAGAGAGATAGCCAACGCCTTTAGCGAACTTAACGACCCTGTAGACCAGAGGGAAAGGTTCGAGGCGCAGGCAAAAGAAAGAGAAGGCGGGGACGAAGAAGCTCAGCCCATGGACGAGGACTTTCTACGCGCCCTTGAGTACGGCATGCCTCCTGCAGGGGGCGAAGGCATTGGCATAGACCGCCTTGTGATGCTCCTTACGGACTCGCCGTCGATACGCGATGTAATTCTATTTCCGCACCTTAGGCACGAGACAAAGGAATAAACGGCTGCCGTGGGATATGAGTGGTTCATAGCGCTACGCTATCTGAGGGCAAAGAAAAAACCGACGTTTCTCTCGGTCATATCGGCGATATCGATACTCGGGATAACCGTTGGCGTAATGGCCCTGATAATAGTGCTCTCGGTAATGACAGGGTTCGAGGAAGACCTTAAAAAGAAGATCCTCGGCATGAACTCGCACCTGATACTTAGCGAGTTCGGCTTAAAGAACTCGATGACGAATTACCGCGAGCTTAACGACAAGGTGGCAAAGGTCGAGGGCGTTACCGGCTCCTCGCCCTTCATATACAGCCAGGGGCTATTGTCTTCGGGCGATTCGGTTACAGGTGTCGTAATACGCGGGCTCGACCTTTCGACATATTCGAAGGTCATCGTGCTCGATGAAAAGATAAAGGCCGGCAGTATCGAAGGGCTTAAGGTGGGGTTCAAGGAAGCTGCGGGCTCCGGCAAGCTTCCGGGAATAATGATCGGCAACGAGCTCGCAAGAAGCCTTGGTGTAAGGCTTGGCGACGAAGTGAACATGATCTCGCCGACCGCAAGCAGGGCCCTTGCAGGAGCAGCGCCAAGGATGGCGAGCTTTAAAGTGGCAGGGATATTTTCCGTCGGCATGTATGAGTACGATTCGAGCCTCGCGTTCGTCTCTCTCGAGAACGCGCAGACGTTTTTCAGGCTCGGGAACACGGTATCGGGCATAGAGGTGACGGTAAAGGACATCTACGCCGCGCCCGACATCGGCAAACGCATACGCGAGAGCATAGACCCGACACTCTCGATAAAGACATGGATGGACATGAACAAAAATCTCATGGCCGCGCTGAAACTCGAAAAGGTGGCGATGTTCATAATACTGTCGCTGATAATAATAGTAGCCGCGCTAAACATCATAAGCACGCTCATAATGACCGTTATGCAAAAGGGCAAGGAAATAGCCATACTCAAAAGCATAGGCGCTACATCAGGCGGGATAATGAAGATATTCATGATAGAAGGGGCGATAGTCGGCGTGATAGGGACGACTCTCGGGACGGTGCTCGGCATCCTTTGCGCAACGAACCTCGAGGCGATACTTCTCTTTCTAGAGAACACCTTCGGCTTTCGCATCCTGCAGCCAAGCGTATACTACATAGACCGGCTGCCGTCAAAGACCGAGCCGGAGTTTGTCATAGCAATAATCGCGATATCGCTCGCAATAAGCTTTCTCGCGACGATATATCCGTCATGGAAGGCATCCAGGCTTGACCCTGTCGAGGGACTAAGATACGAGTGAGGTGAATCATGACGCTTGATAACGACGCTCTTACAAAAATAAAAGACAAGGCCGAAAAGTATTTCTTGAAAGGCAACTTCAAGGACGCCTTCAAGACTTACGACGAAATCCGGACCTACGGCAAGAAAGACCCGCGAATACTGATACGCATCGCAGAGATAGCGAGAAAGATGGAAGATACCAAGGCAGCGGTCGCGGCGTACAAGGAAGCGGCCGACGCGTTCACCAAGCTCGGGTTCATAATCAAGGCCATAGCGGTATCGAAGATAATCATCCAGATAGACCCCTCGGACAAGGAAACGCAAAAACGCCTTGCCGAATCCTACGCCGAATCGACACATCCGGGAGGAAGCGAAATACCGCCGCCTGCCGCAGCTCCTGCCAGGCCGGCAGCCCCTGCAGCAGCGCCTGCGCCCAAACAGGAGATAAAACGCGAGTTCCCGAGAACCCCGCTATTCTCAGATTTCACGCGCGAGGAACTCACCGACGTTGTAAACAAAGTCAAGTTCCGTTCATTCAAAAAAGACGACGACGTAATAAAGTCCGGGGACGAAGGCTCTTCGATATTCATGATAGTGCAGGGCACGCTTGCCGTAATCGCCAAGGACTTTAGCGGCAACGAGATGACGGTCGCCACCCTCGATAAGGACAGCGCCTTCTTCGGCGAATTCGGGTTCTTCTCGAACGCGAAGAGAAAGAACACCGTCAGAGCGCTCGAAGACCTCGAACTCCTGGAGCTTACAAGGGCTGACCTCGACGCCATAATAGCCGCGCGTCCGCGCGTAAGCCAGGTGCTCTTCGACTTCTACAAGGAGCGCGTTGTCGAGAACCTCCTTGCCAGATCCCCGATATTCAATGTCGTAAACGAAAAGGACCGCAAGAGCTATTTAAAGGAACTCGAGCTCAGAAAATTCCACAACGGCGACTATGTCTGCAAGCAGGGCGAAAAAGGCGATGAAATGTTTTTGATAAAGAGCGGGCACGTCGGCGTGTGGATACAGGAAGGCAGTAACAAAAAAACGCTCGGCGAACTTTCCGAAGGCGACTTTATCGGAGAAATCGCGCTTGCGACCTCGAAGCCGCGCATCGCCAACGTCACGGCCATCGGCGAGGTCGAGGTACTGACCTTTACGCGTAACATCCTCAAATCCATGCTCGAAACATATCCGGCCATAAGAACCGCCTTTGAGGGCTTAATAAAAGAAAGGGTCACGGAGGCCATGAAGGCCAAGCAGGACGCCTCCGCAATGATATAGGGAATGCCGGGCATAAAGATAACCGGACTTAAAAAGACCTACGGAAACGGCAGAGAAGCGCTCGATGTCCTTAAGGGAATAGACGTGGAGTTTTTCGAGGCCGACACCGTTGCGCTGGTTGGCGCCTCGGGCGCTGGAAAATCCACGTTCTTAAACCTGCTCGGCGCTCTAGACAGACCATGCAGCGGCAAGGTCGAATACGGCGATACGGCTGTCTTCGATTTGAGCGACACAGCTCTTGCTGCATTTAGAAACTCGACCGTGGGCTTCGTGTTCCAATTCCACCATCTCCTGCCGGAATTCACGGCAATGGAGAACGTGATGCTGCCGGCACTTATAAACGGACAAAACAAGGCCGCGGCCAAAGAGCGCGCAAAAGAGCTTCTGGGCTCGGTCGGGCTTTCGAAAAGGCTCACGCACAGGCCGGGAGAGCTTTCGGGCGGGGAGCAGCAGCGCTGCTCCATAGTTAGGGCCCTCATGCAGCGCCCGAAGGTGGTGCTTGCCGACGAGCCTACCGGCAACCTGGACACCAGGACAGGCGACTCGGTCTTCGAAGTGCTTCTTAAGCTCAACGCGGCCGAGAAAACAACGCTCATCGTAGCAACGCATAACGAAGCGCTAGCTTCGAAGATGTCGAGGAAGCTGGAAATGATAGACGGAAAAATACACGAAAGGACGCTTTTAAAGGCTTAGCGTGTACATGTTCCGGTCTTTAGTTATCTTTGTTATTATGCTGGCGGCCCTGCTCTACGTAGCACAGGCCGTAGCCGACGACAAACGAGTATTCGGGGTGGTACTGATGCCGCTCGAAATGCACTCGACCACGGATATCTCCGGCGAACGAAGAGCGCTCATGGAGGCCGTTGCCAACGGGCTCTACGAGAACGGCGCCGAAATAAAAGGCCTTGATACCCTAAGGTCCATGTACGAGACCGGGCAGAAGACGTTTGACGAAGAGTCCGGTGTAACGCTTGCAAAATCCCAGGGGGCGGAGTTCGCCGTGGTCGGCGCTCTCGCGCTGCTTGGCAACACGTATACCGCAAACTGGAGGATAGTGGACGCAAAAAGCGGCACGCTCGTATATTTCTTCAACATAACCGCCGGCAGCGCCCAGGAGCTTTCCGAAAAGACCAAAGAGGCCTCGACCCTGATATTCGACAGAATGAAGGCCGCGCTGTACGCAAAACCCGCGGACAAAGAGGTCAATATCGCGCTAATTACCGTTTCCGGAAACGAGCGCGTCGACCAAACGGCCGTGCTGAAAAAGATAAAGAGCAAAACCGGCGCCCCGTACATGGAGGACGACGTGAACGACGACATACGCTCGATATACTCGATGGGCTATTTCGACGACATCGCCGTCGAACTAAGGCCGTCGCAAGGCGGACTCGAACTCGCCTTTCTCTTGAAGGAAAAACCGACGATAATCGGCATTAGCGTCTCAGGCAACAGCGAGATAAAAGACGAAAAAATGCAGGAACTGCTAACCGTCAAGCCTTCCTCCATACTGAACAAGACCGAGGTCAAGGAAACGGCCGAGAGAATAAAATACGCCTACGAGCAAAAAGGGTTTTATCTCACCGAGGTAACGCCGACAATCACGATAGAAGACAACGGCGCCCAGATAACCTTCAAGGTTAACGAAGGGCCGCAGGTAAAGGTGCGCAGCATTACATTCATCGGTAACGAGAAGTTTTCCGCAAGAAAACTCAAGAAGAAGATGAAAACCAAGAGAAAAGGGTTCTTCTCATTTATCACCGACTCGGGCAACTTCGACCACTTCACCTTCGACGAGGACATATACTCGCTTCAGAGTTTCTACCTCGACAACGGCCACATAAACAACGCCGTGCTCGGGCAAACCGTGCTGCTAAGCGAAGACAAACGCTGGTTCGACATCACCATCGTCGTTTCCGAAGGAGAGCGTTACTCGATTGGCGACATATCCTTTGCCGGCGACGTCATAACGACCTTCGAAGAGCTATTCGACAAACTCAAGATAGAAAAGGGCGACGTCTATAACCGCTCCAAGCTCACGCAGAGCATCGACGGGCTCGAAGACCTGTACGGCGACAAGGGCTATGCCTACGTGGACATATTCCCGAAGACCAAGATCAGCGAGGAAAACAAGAACGTAGACATAACCTTCGACATAACGAAGAACGAGCTTGTGTACATCGAAAGAGTGGACATACGCGGCAACACCAAGACCAAGGACAAGGTAATACGCCGCGAGGTGGAGCTTGCCGAAGGCGACCTTTACTCGTACACGGCGTTCAAGAGCAGCAAAAACAATCTGCGGCGCCTCGGGTACTTCGAGGACGTAAAGCTCGCCAAGAGCGAAGGCAGCGGCCCGAACAAAATGAAACTCGACGTAGAGGTAAAGGAACAGCCTACCGGACAGGTAACCTTCGGCCTCGGCTACAGTTCCTCGGACAAGCTCACGGCCACGGGTTCCATATCACAGGACAATTTCTACGGCACAGGCTTAAAGCTTGGGCTCTCGGCAACGCTTAGCGCAACGAGCTCTAACTACGTCTTTAGCGTGACCGAACCGTGGCTGTTTGACAAGCCCCTTAGCGCAGGCTTCGACGTCTACAACAGCTCGCGCGAATACGGCGACTTTAGCGAACATAAAAAAGGTTTCGACGTACGCCTTGGTTTTCCGCTCTACAAGCGCGTGCTTCGCGGATACGTCACCTACCGCCTGGAAGACGTCTGGATAAACGACGTCTCGCCAACGGCCTCGCAAAGCCTGCTTGGCATACTCGATGACTCGCGGCTTAGCAGCATGAACTTCACGGTGGCCTACGACACGCGCGACGATTTCTATTTTCCGCGCGAAGGCGCCAACGCATGGGCCTCGGTCGAAGTGGCCGGCGGGCCCCTTGGCGGCACGACCTACTTTACCAAATACGAGACCTCGGGTATCAAATACTTTCCCCTGCCGCTCGAGACAGCCGTATCCATACGCAGCACGTTCGGATACGTAGACGACTTCGGTGGCAAGGAAATTCCCATAAACGAACGGTATTTTCTCGGCGGCATGAACTCGGTGCGCGGATTCGAATCCAGCTCTCTTGGCCCGAAGGACCCGGTAACGGGCTACGAGTACGGCGGCATAACCAAGGCCGTTTTAAACATCGAATTCCTATTTCCGCTCATCACCGAACAGCGCGTAAAGGGCGTCTTGTTCTTCGATGCCGGAAACGCCTTCGACGGCCCGATAGACCTGGGGAACTTGAGAAAAGGCGCAGGCATAGGGCTTCGGTGGTTCTCTCCCATGGGCCCGCTAAGGCTCGAATGGGGACAAAACTTATTCAACAAAACGGGCGAGCGCAAATCAATGCTCGAATTTACCATAGGCGGAATGTTCTAAACACACAAAGGAGGAAATACAAAATGAAAAAAATGTCGGTATTCGTAATTGCTCTGTGCGCGGCGGTCTTTTTCTTTGCCGCAACACCGGGCACGGCAGATGCAAAGGAACCAAAGATAGCCATCGTAAACCTTGTAAAGGCCCTTAACGAAAGTGATGCCGGAATAAAGGCGAAAGAAGAGCTTAAGGGACAATACGATGCGAGAAACAAGGAACTCCAGAGCAAGGAAGAAGAACTCAAAAAGCTCAAGGAAGAGTACGACCAGAAGGCAAAGGTATGGAAAGCGGATGTCAAGGCTGCCAAAGAAAAAGAGCTTCGCGACAAGAGCATGGCCCTCGAAGAACAGCTTCGCAGATACAGCGACGAAATAAACAGAAGCAAGACCGAGCGCGAGAACGCCATTCTCATGGATATGAAGGAAGTCATCGAAAAGACCGCGAAGGAAGAAGGCTACGATTTCATATTCGATTCCTCGCTCGGCAATATTCCGTATTTCCAGAAATCGGCGGATATAACGGATAAGATAGTAAGCGACCTGAACAAAAAGAGGAAATAAGGCGCCGCACCCGATACGATGACGCTCAAGGAACTGGCAACAGCCATAGGTGCGCGGCTCCACGGCGACCCGGATACGAAGATACGCGGCGTTGCCGGCCTCGAAGAGGCTGGCAACGAAGAGATTTCGTTCGTCTCGAACCCGCGCTATCTAAGGCTCCTCGACTCGACCAAGGCGGCTGCCGCGATAGTTGCCGAAGGCACAGAGGCTTTGGCAGGGAAAAACCTGCTCTTTGCAAAAGACCCGTACCTTGCCTTTGCAAAAGCGCTCGCAGTGTTCAACCCCCCGTGCCATCCAAAGGCAGGCACGCACGAAAGCGCCGTAATAGATAAAGCCTCCGTCATCGGAAAGAACGTTTCAATCGGCGCGCACGTCGTAATAGAAGAAAACGTTTTCGTCGGCGACAACACGGTAATCTATCCAGGTGTATATATAGGAAGAAATTCAAATATCGGCGAATCCACGCTGATATATTCAAATGTCTCCGTACGCGAAGCATCCAAAATCGGCAAACGCGTCATCATACACTGCGGCAGCGTCATCGGAAGCGACGGCTTCGGCTTTGCAAAGGACTCAAAGGGCATGTTCAAGGTGCCACAGACAGGGAACGTGGTAATAGGCGACGACGTCGAGATAGGCGCGTGCGTTACAATAGACCGCGCAACCCTCGGCTCAACGGTCATAGGCAGCGGCACAAAGATAGACAACCTTGTGCAGATAGCGCACAACGTAAAAATAGGCGAAAACTCCATACTGGTTGCGCAGGTCGGCATATCGGGCTCGACAAAGATAGGCAACCGCGTCACCATAGCCGGGCAAAGCGGCGTTGCCGGCCATATATCCGTGGCAGACGACACGACTATCGGCGCAAAATCGGGCGTTACCGGCATTATAAAGGAAAAAGGCACCTACACCGGCTACCCGGCCATACCGCATAAGGAATGGCTCGTATTGCAGGGCACCATGGCGCGCCTTCCGGAACTGAAAAAGAAAATAAAAGAACTCGAGGCGCGGATAAAAGAGCTCGAAGGGAAAAAATAATTTCCGCCTTTTATAAAATTTTAAAAAAACAGCAAGGAGGTACAAGATGACTGAAGCAAAGCCCCCCTGTGTCGTGGACATAAACGAAATTCTAAAGATGCTGCCGCACCGCTACCCGTTTCTCCTGATAGACAAGATAATCGAGTTCGAGGCCGGGAAAAAAGCGGTCGGCGTAAAGAACGTGACCATAAACGAGCCGTTTTTCCAGGGACACTTCCCTGGGCATCCGATAATGCCGGGGGTCCTGATAATAGAGGCCATGGCGCAGGTCGGCGGCATACTGGCGTTCAAATCGGCAAACGTAGCCGACAAACTCGTGTACTTCATGGGCATAGACGGCGCAAGGTTTAGAAAGCCGGTGCTTCCGGGCGACGTGCTAACAATAACCCTTGAAGTCAAAAAATGCCGCGGCAACATCTGGACCTTCGGCGCCGAGGCGCACGTAGAGGGCAAGCTCGTTGCAAACGCGGAACTCATGGCAACCATAATGGAGAGAGAAAAATGAGCGGAAACAAAACCCAGGGCGTAACGATACATCCGACAGCTATAGTACACCCGTCCGCTGAATTCGACACAGGCGTTGAAATTGGCGCATACAGCATGGTCGGCGAGGACGTAAAGATAGGCAAAGATACCTGGATAGGGCCGCATGTGGTCATAGGCGACAGAACTACACTCGGCGCGAAATGCCGCGTGTTCCAGTTCGCATCGGTCGGCGCCCCGCCCCAGGACCTCGCGTACAAGGGCGAAAAAACTTCCACAATCATCGGCGACTCTAACACCATACGCGAGTTCGTCACCATACACAGGGGCACGGCAAAGGACAAGGGTTTGACAAGCTGCGGCAACAATAACCTCTTCATGAACTACGTGCACGTTGCGCACGATTGCATGGTAGGCAGTAACATCGTCTTTGCAAATGCCGCGACCCTTGCCGGCCACGTAAGCGTGGATAACCACGCCATAGTCGGCGGCCTCGTGGCCATACACCAGTTCGTGAGAATAGGCGCGTACTGCATAATCGGCGGCGCCTCTGCCGTGAGTAAGGACATCCCGCCCTATGTCATGGCAGTCGGCAACAGGGCCACACTCCACGGCTTGAATAAAATCGGGCTTCGCAGGCAAGGGTTCTCGAAAACAGAGATAGACGAGATAAAGAAGTCCTACGCAACCCTTTTTAAATCTTCTTTGCCGCTAAGGGAGGCCGTTACCAAACTCAAGGCCGAAATGCCCGACTCCGTGCACGCGAAACGCTACACGGACTTTATCGAAGGCTCGAAGCGCGGCGTTGCAAAGGAACGCTCCCATAAAGGCGCAGTAACCGAGATGGAGGATTAACCAACGATGTCCGGAAACAAAAAAATAAAGACCGGCGTTGTCGGCACAGGATATCTCGGCAGGTTCCACGCGCAAAAATATGCAGCGCTTGAGAACTCCGAGCTTATCGGCGTCTTCGATCTGGACAGTGAAAAGTGCGCTTCCGTTGCCGCAGAGACCAATTCCACCCCGCTCTCGGCTTATTCTGAGCTTTTTGGCAAGGCCGAGGCCGTAAGCATCGTAACGCCTACAAAAACGCACCATAAGGTGGCAAAGGAATTCCTCGAGCGCGGAATACACGTGCTGCTTGAAAAACCCATGACCGTCACGCTCGAAGAAGCGGACGATCTTATCGAGACGTCGAATAAATCAGGGGCAATTCTCCAGATAGGCCATCTCGAACGCTTCAACCCCGCGGTCCTTGCGCTAAAAGACCGGGTAACAGAACCTCTTTTCATAGAGGCGCACAGGCTTTCGCAATTTTCGCCGCGCGCCCTCGACGTGGACGTGGTGCTCGATCTGATGATACACGACATCGACATAATAATGAACTTTGTAAAGTCCGAAATCGAATCCGTGGAAGCGGCAGGCATACCGGTGATATCTGGCAAGGTCGACATAGCGAACGCTCGCATTACATTCAAGAACGGCTGTGTTGCCAATATCACGGCAAGCCGCATCTCCAAGGACAGAATGCGCAGAACCAGAATATTCCAGCGCGATACGTACATCGCAATCGACTACGCCACCCAGAAAATCGAGCTCCTCGCCTTAAAACGCGGCACCGGGCCGATGCCGGAAATAGTCGAAGAAAAACTCGACATCGAAAAAGGCGATTCACTCCTCGAGGAGATAAAGTCGTTTTTAAACTGTGTAGCCACAAAGACCGCGCCGCTTGTTGGCGCAAAAGACGGAAAGCGCGCGCTGCAGGTAGCAGCGCTTGTGCAAGAAAAAACAGAGCAGTCTCTTCAAAAAGCGGCGGGCCGCTTGAAAACGCTGTCTTAAACGGCAACTCATGGAGAAAAAACTCCTTATCGTAAGCGGCGAGGCCTCCGGCGATCTGCACGGAAGCGCGCTCATAAAGGAAATCAAGCGCCTGGCCCCGGATGCCGTCATAAAGGGCATGGGCGGCCCCAGGATGCTTGAGGCCGGGCTTTTGGGAATGGATTCGTCGAAAATAGCGGTCGTCGGGATATTCGAGGTATTAAAAAAATTCCCGGCCATAAAAAGCGCATTTAACGCGCTTGAACGCATGCTCGACTCCGAAAGGTTCGACTGCGTTGTTCTTATAGATTATCCCGACTTCAATCTGCGTTTCGCAAAGAAGGCGAAGAAACGCGGAATAAAGATAGTCTACTACATAAGCCCTCAGATCTGGGCCTGGCGCAAATCCAGGATTAACTATATCGCAAAGACAGTGGATAAAATGCTCGTGATTCTGCCGTTTGAAAAAGAACTGTATTCCAAGACCGGGCTTGATGTCGAGTACGTGGGACATCCGTTGACCGAAATAGCCGTATGCCGCCTTTCAAAGGAAGAAGCCAGGGAAGCGCTTGGCATTAAAAAAGACGAACTGCTTGTTACCCTGCTCCCAGGCAGCAGGACCGAGGAAATAGAACGGCTACTTGGGCCCATGAACGAGGCAATAAAAGTCCTCTCCAAAAGACTAGGCAGGCCCGTAAGGGCCGTACTTGCCGCGGCAGACAGTGTGTCGGATGAGCTTATAGACCGCGCGTCCGGCGAGACACGTAACTTTGTTGTCGTAAGAGGCAAAACATATGAGGCGCTGCGTGCAGCCGACTCGGCGGTGGTTGCCTCGGGCACGGCAACGCTCGAAACAGCGCTTCTTGGCACTCCAATGGTGATAGTATACAGGCTTTCGCCGCTCTCTTATCACATAGGTAAGCTCCTCATAGACTTAACGCATATCGGGCTGCCAAATATCATAGCTGGCGAAGAAGTGGTGCCGGAGCTTATACAAAACGCTGTAACGCCCGAAAACATCGCGCACGAACTGACGAGGCTCCTTACTGACAAGGCGGCGCAAAAACACGTTATGGACGGTTACGCAGCCATACGCAAAAAACTCGACAAGAGCTTTGCGCCGGAAAACGCGGCAAGGGCCGTCTTAAAAACAGCGGGCATGGCTATATAAATTATGAAACTCTATTTCAGGCTTTTACGCTACATATATCCCTACTGGCATGTCGTGCTCATAGCGATTTTGAGCATGCTCGCCTATGCAGGCATGAACAGCATGCTCGCCTTCCTTTTTGGCCCGGCAATAAAGGTGCTGTTTGTCCCTGATGCCAGCGACATCAAGCTTCTGCCCTTTGATATCGTCACCCTAAAGCCCGAGAACGCCATTTCGTTCGTAATCTGGAGCATCCTTATAGTTGCTGCCATAAAGGGTATAACCTCCTATATAAACAACTTCTGCCTTGGGTACGTAGCGCAAAGAATAATACACGACATAAGAAACGACCTTTTCCGCCATATTCTTAAACTTCCGCAGAGCTACTTCACGGCAAACGCCTCCGGCATTATAGCCTCGCGCGTTACCGGCGACGTTGCGCTCATCCAGAAGCTCGCGACCGACACGGTCATAACGTCGTTAAAGCACTTTTTTACGCTCTTTGCCCTTATCGGCGTGGTGTTCATGCTCGACTGGAAGCTCGCGCTTATTTCGTTCTTCGCCTTTCCGCTCACCATATTCCCGGCGATAGAGCTCGGCAAGCGCATACGCAGGTTCACGTACAAAGGCCAGGCCTCCATCGCCACGATGCTGTCTCTCTTGCACGAGGCGTTCTCGGGCATAAGGATAATAAAGGCCTTCGGCTCCTACAACTACGAAAGCAACCGCTTCGAAATAACGAACGCGCACTTCACAAAGCAGCTTTTAAAGACGGTGCGGATCCGCGCCCTGAACACGCCCCTTATGGAGACCATAGCCGCGTTTGCGATAGCAATCACCATATACTACGCGCATAACCGCATAACGGATAATTCCCTTGCGCCGGAGCACGTCATATCGTTTTTCGGCGCGCTTGTCATGCTCTACCAGCCGATAAAGGCCCTTAACGGAATAAACCTGAACATACAGCAGGGCATGGCAGCGGCGGAGCGCGTCTTCGAGGTCTTTGATACAAAGACAGAGCCCGATGGCGGCGAAGGAACAAAATCTCTCTCTGATTTCAGGAATTCGATAAAATTCGAAAATATAATTTTCTCTTATAACGAAAAACCCGTGCTAAACGGCGTGAACATCGAGGTAAAAAAGGGCGAAAAGGTAGCAATTGTCGGCTCGAGCGGTTCGGGCAAATCAACACTTGTGTCGCTTTTACCCAGGTTCTACGACCCGCAACGCGGCGCGATAATCATAGACGGCGTGGACACGCGCGAATACACCCTTGAATCCCTAAGATCCCGCATGGCCCTCATATCGCAGGACATCATACTTTTCGACGATTCTGTCGAGAGAAACATCGCCTACGGCGACACATCCAAAACCAAGGCCGAAATAGAAGCGGCGGCGGCAGCGGCCAATGCGCGCGAATTCATTGCCAGATTGCCGGACGGATATAATACCGTCATAGGAGAGCGCGGCATAAGGCTCTCTGGCGGAGAAAAACAGCGCATCTCGATTGCAAGGGCCATCCTGAAGGACGCGCCCATTCTTATAATGGACGAGGCAACGTCGTCGCTCGATACCGAGTCCGAACAGCTCGTGCAACGAGGCATCGACAATCTCATGACCGGAAGAACGGCCGTCATCATAGCCCACAGGCTCTCGACGGTGCAAAACGCCGACCGCATAGTGGTTCTAAAGAACGGAACTGTCGTAGAGAGCGGCCGCCACGAAGAGCTTCTTAAACTAAACGGCGAGTACTCGCGGCTTCACTCCGTACAGTTTAAAGACAGCTAAGGTGAGCGCCGGATGGCCGTTAAACTCAAACATCGCATTGCCGCAGCCGTTGTGCCGTTTGTCGCCGGTTTACTGATACGGTTTCTCCATCTCACGATGCGCATAGAGCGCGTGAATTTTTCGGGGCTTAAAGAACGCCTTGACTCCGGCGGCCAGATAATACTCGCCTTCTGGCACGGCAGGCTTCTCATGATGCCATACTCGTACCCGGGAAATAAAATTTCGGTCCTCGTAAGCCAGCACCGCGATGGAGAGCTTATCGCAAGAACAGTTGCGAAATTCGGCATCGGCTGCATACGGGGCTCGACGACCCGCGGGTGGATGGCAGGGGTAAAGGGTATTTTCAAGGCCATAAAGGACGGCCGCGACATAGCCATAACCCCGGACGGCCCAAAGGGGCCGCGCGCCAGAGTCCAGGCCGGCGTTGTTCATATCGCGGCAAAAACAGGGCTTCCAATATACCCGGTGACCTTCGATACGCACCAAAGAAAGGTCTTTAATACCTGGGACGGCTTTCTGCTGCCCTGGCCCTTTACAAAAGGTGTTTTTCTCTACGCAGACCCTATGACAATACCGAAAGACGCCGATGAAGATACCCTCGAGGAAAAGCGCCTTGAGCTTGAAAAGAAAATGAACGACCTGGACGAAGCCGTAAAAAAATATCTTTGATTGCCAGAATAAATGCTCCGGATACTCTACGACATACTGCTTCACGCGGCCTTTGTAGTCACGCTGCCCTACTTTACGTACAAGGCGTTCACCGCCGGCAAGTACAGACAGGGCATCAAGGAACGCTTCGGCTTTATAAGCGAAAAAAAACTCGGCGCCCTGCGTAACTCGAGGTTTGTCTGGATGCATGCGGTAAGTGTCGGAGAGACCAGGGCCGTGCTGCCGCTCCTGAAACTGTTCAAGGAGCGCCATCCGGAGTTTAAAATACTTTTTTCAACGGTCACGATGACCGGCAATGCCGTGGCAAAGACAGAGGGCGCGGCCATCATAGACGTTTTGATATATTATCCTTTTGATTTCTTCTGGGTAATATCGAGGGTGCTTGGCAAGGCGCGGCCCGAGGCCTTTATCGTGGCGGAAAAGGAAATATGGCCCAACATGATCGCCGCGCTAAAATGCCGCAATATACCAATAATGGTCATAAACGGCTCCATTTCGGAAAGGTCGTTTAAACGGTATAAATTTTTCGGATTCTTTTTAAGACGCGCATTCGAATCCCTCTCGCTATTTTCAGCGCAAACCGGGCTCGACGCGCAAAGGGCAATAGAACTTGGCGCCCCTCAAAAAAACACATTTGCCACCGGAAATATAAAGTTCGACATGAAACCAAAGGCCGCCAACCGGGCGCGTGAGGAAGAAATTATGCGCTCTCTTGGCATAGCTGCCGGCGATATCGTGCTTACGGCAGGCAGCACGCATCCGGGCGAGGAAAAACTGATATTGCAGGCCCACGAGACATTGAAGCGCGAATTCCCCGAGCTAAAGCTCATAATCGCGCCGCGCCATCCGGAGAGATTTTCAGAGGTAGCATCGCTCCTTAGCGCAGGCAAAATTCCTTTCGCACGGCGAAGCCGCGGCGTTGGCAGCGAAAAACCCTCTATTTCCCTGCTCGATACGCTTGGAGAGCTTGGGATTGTCTACAGCTTTTCAACAATCGCTTTTGTCGGCGGCTCGCTTGTAAACATCGGCGGACATAACCTGCTTGAGCCGGCGTTTTTTTCAAGACCGGTTATTTTCGGGCCGTACGTAAAAAGCTATAAACAGATGGCAGAGGAGCTTGCCGGCTCCGGCGGGGGCTTTCTTGTAAACACCATCGACGACCTTATTGCCATTGCCGGACAACTGCTTCGCGATAAAGCCCTTTACGACAAGGCCGGCAAGGCAGCACACGACTTTGTCGTTGCCAACTCAGGAACAGCGACAAAGACCCTTGACCTTATGGACAAACTGATAAATGGTAAGTAGGATAATAAAATACGTAGAAGCTTCCTTATATAAAACCAACATCAATCCGCTCTTTGGCGCGGTTTTGCGCGTCCTGTCGTTTTTCTACGGCCTTGGCGTAAGGCTTCGGCTTTTTCTCTATTCATCAGGGATATTAAAGAGCACGCGCGTACCTGTTCCCGTTATCTCCATAGGCAACTTAACGGTTGGCGGAAGCGGCAAAACGCCGCTTACAGTCTACATAGCCTCCCTTTTAAACGGCCGCGGGAAAAAGACCGCTATCCTCACGCGCGGCTACAAGCGAAAGAGCGGCGATATTTGCGTCATAAACAATGCGGACTTGAAAAATCATCTGAAGGAACCGGAACTCTACGGCGACGAACCGCTAACGCTTGCGCTAAGACTAAAGGACACACCTGTAATTATTTCGCCTGACCGCATCGCTAGCGCCAAGCTTGCCGTCAAAAAATATTCTCCGGATGTCTTGCTCTTAGACGACGGTTTTCAGCATCTAAGGCTCGCGCGTAACATTAACTTTGCTCTCTTCGATTCCGCAAGAGGCACAGGCAGCGGCGCTCTTCTTCCGCGCGGCCCGCTAAGGGAGCCTATGAGCTCGCTTCAAAGAGCTGATGCGATAATATTAAAAGGCAGCAGTGATGTGCCTGGCATCGGGTTTGCCGGAAAACCGGTATTTCGTTTTTCGCTAAACCCAACGGCGCTTAAAACCATTGACGGAAAAACTACGGCGCTCGATTACGCAAACGGCAAGCGCGCATTCGTGTTTTCGGCAATATCGAACCCAGCGTCCTTTAGAAAAACAGTTGAATCGCTTGGCGCTACCATCGTAACGTCTCTCTCATACACGGACCATCACTGGTTTAATGCCGAAGATCTTGCCGATATAAAACGCAACGCTTCTGAAGCCGACCTAACTCTCACGACCGAGAAAGACCTCGTGCGCCTTGGCGCGTACGACATTTCAGCGCTTAATATTTTCGCCGTCTCAGTTGACGCCGTGCCTGAAAACAAAACAGCGTTTGACGATTTCATATTCGCTCGTATTTGGCCCGGTAAATAATGTTGCGCCGTTGTTTTAGCCTGTGTTAAAATAACGGTTCTTTGCCGCTATTATCGCCAGGTAATACGCGGTCAAAACGATGCGGAGGGGTAAAGGGTCCGGTGGCCCTGCTGGTCTTCAAAACCGGTTGGCCGTCGCTTTGCGAGGGCTGGAGGGTTCGACTCCCTCACCCTTCCGCCATTTTTTACTGCTGTTGGTAACTCTGTTCCTTTCCTCTTAATTAAGCCGCCAAATTTTTTATTATCAGTAAGTTCCGGACTTATGCACAAAAACTCTTGACAAGTTTTATTTTAATGCTATTATAAATTTAAACTCATAACAAACTTATGCTGCCAATTTGCAACACATACGAGCACTCAAAGCCAGGATAAGAGCACGGCCAAAATGAGAACCCCCGAACTCTTAAGCAAAATAGATATTCCAAGACAAAAACTCTACTACCTTGAGCAAAAGGGGTACATAAATCCAAGCAAGACCGTAATCGGCGAAAAAGAATTCAGGGACTACAACGAAGAAGACATAAAGAAAATAGAGTGCATCTGGAAGTATCTGAAAAAAGGTTTCAAGTACAAGATAGCTTTTGAAAAGGCGATAGAGGAACTCTCGAACCCTCAAATGACGCTGATAAAGAACGATAGCGGCTCCACGAAAACTCAGCGATAGATTATTCATAATGCCGAGATCTTTGTCCTACATACACGAGAACCGAACGCCGGAAAGCGGCGCAGAGCAATTACCTTTAAATAAAATTCTGGACAACCCGCACTCCTTCCCCGATTTCCTCGATTGGAAGTGGCAGATAAAAAACCGCATCACCGACTTCGAAACACTTAGCAGCCTCATAAAGCTCACGCCGGCGGAAAAGGCCGGGTTCAAGAAATCGCAGGGGCGCCTGGCAATGGCCATCACGCCCTATTTTTTCAACTTAATCGACAAAACAAACCCCAACTGCCCAATCAGAAAACAGGCAATACCTAGAATAGAGGAATTCACCGTGTCCCCGGGCGAGCTCGTTGACCCGTGCGGCGAGGATGCACACTCCCCTGTGCCCGGGCTCGTGCACAGGTACCCGGACAGGGTGCTGCTTATCGTAACGGATTCCTGCGCAATGTATTGCCGCTACTGCACGAGAAACAGGATGGTTGGCGAGGAAAAGCCTCCGATGAGCCTCGAGAACTTCGAGGACGCATTCAGATACATCAAATCGCATAAGACCATACGCGACGTGCTCATTTCCGGCGGTGACCCTCTCATGATGACCACAAAGCACCTCGAGTATTATCTTGAGCGGCTAAGGTCCATCAACCACGTCGAGTTCCTAAGGATCGGCACGCGCGTTCCGGTAACGCTTCCCATGCGCGTTGACAAGACCCTCGTTGCCATGCTGAAAAAATACCACCCTCTCTACTTAAGCCTGCATTTCTCGCACCCAAAGGAGATAACCCCGGAGGTAAAGGCGGCCTGCACCCTGCTCGCGGATGCCGGCATACCGCTTGGCAGCCAGACGGTGCTACTTAAGGGCGTAAACGACAAGCCTTCCATAATGAAAAAGCTCACGCACGAGCTTTTAAAGATACGCGTAAGGCCCTATTACCTCTACCAGTGCGACCAGGCGGTCGGCACCTCGCACTTTAGAACGCCTGTGGCCGACGGCATCGAGATAATAGAGAACATGCGCGGCCACACGACCGGGTACGCGGTTCCGACATTCGTAATAGACGCCCCGGGCGGCGGCGGAAAGATTCCCATAGGCCCGGACTATACCATTTCCAACTCAAGGGGCAAGGTAAGGCTAAGAAACTACGAAGGCAAGAACTACGAGTACCTTGACGGAACGTCCGAGGAGTGATACCCTTTTTAAGGGTGGCTACGGGCATCACAACGTAAAACCTTCCCATAAAGCCCAAAAATCAAATAAAGGATTCGACAGTGGCCAACGAAAAACTTCTTAAGCTGCTTTATAGAAATTCGTTCAAATACGACCCAGATAAGGGATTTACCCTCTCTTCCGGAAAGAAAAGCGACATCTACGTGGACGCGAAAAAGACCGTGCTCACGGCCGAGGGAATCGTGCTAACAGGCCAGGCGCTCTATGAAAAGATAAAGAACGACGACGTGCAGGGAATAGGCGGCCTCACTCTCGGCGCAGACCCGCTTGCGTACGCCGCAGCGCTCACAAGCAACATCCAGGGCAAGCCCATGGACGTGTTCATCGTCAGAAAAGAGCCCAAGAAACACGGCACGCAGCGCTGGATAGAAGGCTCCCTTAAAGAGGGCGCCAAAGTCGTTGTCGTCGACGACGTGGTAACGACCGGCGCCTCCACCATAAAGGCAATCGAAGCGGCAAAGGAAGCAGGGTTTGACGTCGTAAAGGCCCTCGTGCTGCTCGACAGAGAAGAGGAAAACGGCAGAACGAGCATAGAAAAATACTGCCCGTTCGAAGCCCTCTTTACAAGAACCGACCTCATGGCAATACGCGAAAAACTCGGCGCGAAATAACGTGGGCAGAGCGCATAACATACAGACCGTGTCTCCGGTAGAAAGAATTATTTTTCCGCTCGATGTGCCAAGCGGCGAAGAGGCTGTGCGCCTTGTTGGGATACTGAAAAATCACGTCGGCGTATATAAGATAGGGCTCGAGCTTTTCGTAAAAGAAGGCCCGTCCATTATCGAGGCGGTCAGGAAAGAATCCCCTTCCTCTAAAATATTTCTCGACATGAAGTTCCACGACATACCTGAAACGGTAAAACGCGCGGAGCGTTCGGCTGTATCGCTTGGCGTGGATTTCATAACCGTGCACTGCGAAGGCGGGGCAGAGCTCCTGAGAGCCGCTGCAAAGGAAGCGGGCAATACGGTAATACTTGGCGTAACTGTGCTTACAAGTTCATCAAGAGAAGACCTCCTTGCAATGGGTATGCGTGAAGAACTCGCTGACCCTGAAAAGCTGGTACTCCATAAAGCAAAGATGGCAAAGGATGCCGGGCTTGGCGGCGTTGTATGCTCAGGGCTCGAGGTTAAAAAGGTAAAGCAGGCCTTTGGCTCGTCGCTTATAACAGTGACCCCGGGCATACGTTTTGCCGACGTAAATGTCGCCTCAGACGACCAGAAAAGAATAGTAACGCCCTTTGACGCCATTCGCGACGGCGCGGACTATATAGTGGTTGGCCGGCCAATCAGGGACGCAAAAGATCCTATCGAGGCTGCTGACAAAGTAAAGACCGAAATAGCAAAAGCCCTCGCCTGATATTCCTCTATTTTCTTCCGTACCCGAGATAATTAACTGACAAATCGTTGGAAAGCTTGAAGGAACGGCTAAGAAGATTAAGGCTTAGGCCTTTTAAGTCCTCGATTGTTACCGAGTTCTCCCTTAAAAGACGCGCAAGCTCCGAAGGCCTGACAAAACGCTCTGTATCGTGCGTGCCCGGAGGAAGAAGCCCGAGTACATCCTCTGCAACAAAACCAACAAGGAACCTTGCCTTTAGCGTCCTGTTGATGGTGCTAAAAAAGAAAAGCCCGCCCTTTGAAAGCGCAGAAGCTGCATCACGGACAAAGACAGGCAAATCATCCACGTGCTCGACAACCTCTGTTACAGACACAATATCGAATGTCCCGGTATTTTCTTTCAGGATACCGGCAATGGAGGCAACACGGTAATCTATCGTAAGCCCGCTTTCCTTTGCGTGTTCCTTTGCAGCATCTATTGACGCGGGCGACAGATCTATGCCCGTGACCTTTGCCCCTGCCTTTGCGTATTCCTCAGAAAGCACGCCGCCGCCGCAGCCTATATCGAGGATTCGTTTTCCCTCAAGGCCGCCGCTTGTTTTATCGGCAACATCCCTGAAATATTCAAACCGCTGACGGTTGATAAGATGAATGGACTTAAGGCGGCCTTTTTCGCCCCACCAATCGTCCTTGGTAAGTGTGCCAAAAACCTCGCTGCCTGCCATTACAGTCCGTAGTCCTTCCATTTGCCGCTAACGAGCTTCACTATCTCCTCGCTCATCTCCATCTTCTCACCCCACTTGCGCTCTGTTTCGGGACGCACCTTGTTTGTCGCGTCTATGCCAAGCTTGCTGCCAAGGCCGTCCTTTGGAGAAGAAAAGTCGAGGTAGTCGATAGGCGTGTCGTCTATAAAGGTGGTATCGCGTCTCGGGTCAACTCTGGTTGCAAGCGCCCATAGGACGTCGTTCCAATTTCTTACGTCTATATCATCGTCGACTACTATTATGTATTTAACGTAGAGAAACTGTTTAAGCACGCCCCAGAGCCCCATCATAATGCGCTTTGCATGTCCTGGGTATTCCTTTTTTATCGAAACAACCGCGATCCTGTACGACACGGCCTCCATCGGAAGCGCAAAATTCACGATTTCAGGAAACGTAAGACGAAGTGTCGGCAGATAGAGGGTGTTTAGCACCGTGCCTATTACAGCATCTTCTTTAGGCGGCCTTCCGGTTATTGTCGTAAGGTAATACGGGTTCTTCCTGTGCGTAATGGCCTTCAAATGAAATACGGGGAATTTTTCCTCGGCGTTATAATAACCGGTATGGTCGCCAAACGGCCCCTCGGTTGCGACGTCGCCGTGGCGTATCTCTCCCTCAAGAACTATCTCAGCTGTTGCAGGGACCTTTAGCGGCACGGTCTTGCAGTCTACAAGCTCTATGGCCTTTTTCCTAAGCACCCCGGCAAATTGGAACTCGCTTACGTCCTCTGGAAGAGGCGTTACCGCTGCTATGGTTGTCGCAGGCTCGCACCCTATGGCAACTGCAACGGGCATGGGCTTGCCGGTCTTTTCCCAGAGCATCTGGTGCTTTGCCCCTCCGCGCTGCTTAAGCCAGCGCATGATGGCCTTATCAGGGCCAAGCACCTGCATCCTGTATACGCCGACATTATAAAGATTATTCTCATTATTTTCCGACGGCGCTTTTGTAATGACAAGCGGCCATGTTATAAGCGGCGCAATATCCTTTGGCCAACACTTTAGGATCGGCAGCTTCGTAAAGTCGGCCTTCGAGCCTTCAAGTATAACCTCCTGGCACGCTCCGCTGCCAACTGTCTTTGGCCCGAGGGTAAGCATCTTTGCAAAGAACGGCAACTTCTTTATCGCCTCCCACATGCCTTCCGGCGGCTTTGGCCTTTGAAGGTAAGCAATGAACTCGCCTATCTCGCCGAACTCGGCCTCTGTAACGCCAAGCCCTGCGGCAACCCTCTCTCTTGTGCCGTAGAGATTGGAAATAACGGGCATGGAGAAACCCTTTACGTTCTCGAAGATAACGGCCGCGCCGCCGCTCTTTACAAGACGGTCGGTTATCTCGGCAATTTCGAGCTCGGTAGATACTTCCGTCTTTATCCTCTTAAGAAGCCCTCTTGATTCGAGCTCCTTTAGAAACTCCCGTAGATCCTCGAAAAGCATCTTGGTTCCTTTCTATAAAGAAACGTGAAAATCGATTATAATTGCAAAAAGTATGAAACCGCCTGCCCACGCATTAGCTATAAAACCGTTGAAAGCTCGTTTTGGCTCGGGATTTTTTCTTATCCCGTATACTATAAAGCAAAGCGCGGCTGTGGTCATTATAACGCCAAGATAATAAACAACGCCAAGCCCTGCAAGAATACCGGCGCCAACAAGACACGCTGCCATCAGAAAATAAAATACATAAAGCGCAGCCCAGACGCGGCTTCCAAAAAATATGGCCGTTGACTTGACCCCGGCCTTTTTATCGTCCTCCATGTCCATCAGAGCATAGATTGTATCATACGCTGTCGAATAAAATATATTAGCAATAAATATCAAAAGTGCCGCTATGGCGATTTCCTCGTGCACTGCCGCCCATGCCATTACAGCGCCCCAGCCAAAGGCCACGCCCAAGACCACCTGCGGGAAAAAACTGATTCTTTTTACAAAGGGATAGACTATCGCAAGGGTAAGCCCCGCTGCCGCTAGTTTTACGGTAAAAAAGTTAAGCCTCAATACCAGAAAAAGCGCGATAAGCGACAAAACAGCGAACACTGCAAGCGATTCCTTTACCCCGAGCCTGCCGTCGGCAACCGGACGCGTCTTCGTGCGCTCGACATGTTTATCTATGTTCCTGTCGGCAACGTCGTTAATCGCGCACCCTGCGCTTCGCATAAGAAATGAGCCAACAAGAAATATCAAGACATGCTCAACAGACGGCCTTCCGGCGGATGCTATGACAAGTGACCACATGGCAGGTAGAGCGAGAAGCGCTGTGCCGTACTGCTTACGAAGCCGTATCAAGTCGGAAACAGCCGTTATTTTTTCCGCTATAGCGCTTGCCTGCATTTTAACCCTTCTCGCCTGGCCTGCCGCCAGAAACGCAGCGCTCCGTAAGCTCCCTTGAAAAGACCTCTGTTACAAATGCGTTTATCTTCGGCCCCTGTGCCCCGGCATTCACGAGCCTGAAACTTCTTGCGTTGAGCGGAGCGCCGTGCATGCCGAGCATCCTTACTTCGTTTTCATCGTCCATGACGCCGCTTTGCATATCGAGCTTTTCATACACAGCCTTTAGAGCCTCAAGGAGCTTCCCAAGCGGCTCGCTCACTGCCCTAAGCGCTTCGACAAGCCCTTTCTCCGTTGCGCTGCAATCAACGAGCGTCAGGGCATAAACAAGCCTTTCTCCCCTGACCTTAAGCCATACCTCGCGCACGAGGATTTTTTCGCCTGTGTTTATATTCAAGGAAGCTGCCGCGTCTTTATCTGCCTCCGAGAAAAACCCCCTTATGAGCTCCGCCTCTACCAAAGCGCCGTAGATACGCTCTATGGCGAGCGTAAGCGAGCCTTCTATTGCAATAAGCCCGGCTTTGGCAGCTTCGACGCCTCCGGCACCTGCCGCATGTACCGGCAGTTTAGAGCGTTTTTGAACTATCTTCATTTTATGAAAATAACACAGCTTTGGCGCGTGGTCAACGCAAGAGATGGCGGGTGATGAAAAACCGGAATTAATTCTCCGGCTCTTTTTTCTCGTCCGGACGAACGGACTTGTAAAAGGCGTCTATGTTGAACTTCATCGCGGTCGAGGTGGTGCTGTTTTGCGCCCTCAAGATGGTAAGAAGTTTCCCGACGTATATCAGTTCTTCGGGCGCAAGCGGAGAGACCTCGATAACCCTGGCAAGCTCCTGCTGCCTCTGGCCATAGGGTTTCTTATCCTCGGCAACGCCGATATACCTCTCTGACCTGGGACCGCCGCCGCCGCCAAGATAAGCATCCCCCTTGCCGGTAAGAAGCCAGTCAACGGACAGCCCGTAAAGCCCTGCAAAATCTATGACAAGGTGGCTCGGTATCCTGCTTTTCTTTTTATAATTGGAGAGCGCCTGGGGGGTGATATTTAGGGTCTTGGCAACCGCGGAGTCGTTCTTCAGACCCGAAGAGTACTTCATCCTGCCGACTATTTCCAGGTAGTCGAGTTCCATAAATAATCCTATGTAAAAATATTCCCTGCCGATTATTTCGAGTACAAGGCAACTTTAGCATATAACCTTATTAAATTGCAAGTGTTATGATTGCCGGGCGATTTGCTAAGCCTGGTTTTTACGCAATATTGCTAACACATGGATTGTATTGACTTTTTACCTCTGATTTGATTTACTGCTCATTGTCATCGGCTGTATCCGGCTCCGGATACCTTATCCTTACCAGAAAATCGTTACTCGTGGAGGCTGCCAGATCAACTCTTACAGAATGCTTACCCTGGGGTAAATCCATAAGAACACGGTCCCTGTCACCGACAACGGTCTTTGAATCCCCTGGTATGGATGCATCTTTATCCGGCGTTGCCTTAAGGCTTTCCCAGGAGTGCAGCTTGCCGTCGACTTTGACTTCGACAACATAGCGCCCGTCACCGGAAACGGCTACCGGCATCAAAAGCCTTGTCTCTATTCTAAGCGTTGTCGGGCCCTTTATGGTAACATCCACCGGATGCCCTGCCGAAGACTTCCACCACTTCTGATAACCGTCGACTAATTTCAAATCCATCTCTTTGCCGGTAGAAGGCACGCCGTTTGTCCAGGTAATCTCCTTTTTGTCGGAATAAGAACCAAAAAACAGGCCAATTGAAAAAAGCAGGACAATAACAGCAAAAGCGACTGCGTACTTCGACCATTGCCAGCGAACGGTCTTTTTCCACCGCCCTTTGCGTATCGCCGGCCAAACCTCGCGCTTTGCTCTTTCGTAATCGTTTGGAAAATCTATCTCCACCCACGGCATGCCGGCTATGTTATAGGCCTTGAGCTCTATCTCCGTGCACACGGACCTTATGCCTTCCATGACCCAGCTTTTCTTCCCGCCGTCGTTAACGAGCGCGCCTATACGCGAAAAAAGCGCGTGCGTTGCAGCTGCGTCAAAGTAAAGCATGCCAAGGCTCTCGCCCCTTGCCATTATCGGAGAAACGTCCTTGCCTATGTCCACAACGCGGCCTTCCTTGATAACGACCTTTGTCTGCTCCTTGCCCATGGAAGACGTCGAATCGAACACAAGGGCATTCGGGCCCTTGCCAATAAGATAGTGAAGTATCGAAGGGTCGAACAGGAGATCGCAGTTAAGGAGAACAAACGGCCCCTTTATCCAGTCCCTGGCAAGCCAGAGGGAATAAAGACTGTTTGTGATGTCATAGATGGGATTATCGACATACTCGACCCTGTGCCCGAGCACACGCTTAACCTCCATGGCCTTATGCCCGACTACAACAAGCACCTTGCCAACCCCTGCGTCATGAAGCGCCTCGAGCTGGTGCTCTATAAGAGGGCGCCCGTCTATCTCGATAAGGCACTTTGGAGCACCGCCGGAAACCTTCTCAAGCCTGCTTCCGGTTCCTGCCGCGAGTATTACGGCCTGCATACTTAGGGTAACCGCCTTTTCTGTATTTTATTCATCCTCGCCGCCCGCCTCTTTCGTAACGCCTGCGTCGGCCTCCTGCCTTCTTTTCCATTCATCCGGCGTGCCGTCGAAATCGACCTTGCAATTTCTCATAAAAATAACCCTGTCGAACTTTTCCAGGGCAACGGGCCTGGACAGGGCCGCAACAACCGTTTTGGCCCCGGCCCTCTTTATTATTTCCTCAACGCAGCGCGCGCTTCTTTGCTTGCTGAACCCTCCGACCGGATCATCGAGAAACCAGATTCCCGGAGTTACTCCCACAAGTATCGACGCAAGGCGAAGCGTCCTTGCCTCGCTCCTCGTAACCTTTACCGAATCGACTTTGCTCTCGAGGCCTTGAGGAAAATCATTTATGACATTCCATGCCTTTGTGAGCCTTAAAACCTCTTCTTCGCCTGACAAATCGGCGTTTGGCCCCTGAAGCCTCAAGACCTTCCATAAAACGCTCGAGGGAAGCACCGGGTCGCTCGAAAGAAAGGCCGAGACCGACATGAAAAACGCCCTGTCGCCGCTTGCCTCCATGCCGCCAAAACCGACACTGCCTTCTTCCGGTATCTCGACACCGGCAAGCACCTCTATAAAACTCGTCTTACCGGAGCCGGTTTTGCCGAGTACAGCGACCTTTTCCCCGGGCCCTATGGAAAGCGATTCGACCTTTAGCCTGTAGCCGCCGCCCTTGCCTCTATAAGAACCGAGCCTGACATTATCTAATGTTATGGCAACCGCCTTTTGGCTTTCGGCATTGAAGCGCACGGTCTCGGTGACTTCCCTGCCTTTTAAAAACCCGGAAACGCTTTCTACGCTCGCAGCCACCTTGCCTGTGCGCGCAAGCTGCCGGCCGACCTGCACCATGCGCCTGTGCACCGTTAGCGCGTACGCTATAAAAAGAAAGAGCTCTCCCGGCCGTATGGAGCCGGAGTTTACGCCCTGATACCCTATCCACAAAGCAACACCTACCGAAATGGCAAGCACTACGTGCACATAAAACGAAGACACGGCGATTATCTTCGTTGTGCGGACCTCGCGCTGCGCTTCGTCGGCATCGACGTCTTCCGGCCCTTCAGCCTGATCGCCGTAATCGAGCCATTCCTGAAGCGCTGCGGCATAGCCGGTTTCCTTACGCCTTGTTTTGCCAGATGTCCTGGCAACGGGCTTTGACGTGTAAAGCCCTATGATTATCGCAATAAGCCCGGCGATAAAAAACACCAGCCCGAGCTCAATCGAAACAACGAGCATCACTATGCAGACCACGGCAAAGAGAAGCCCGTTTTGCAGGCCGTGAACGAGTATGCCTGCTATGCCGCTCTTTATTCGGCCGATATCGCCTACAACCCGCGCTATGATATCGCCCGAAGACGCGCGCTTTGTCGAATCAAGAGCAGCAAAGCCCTTCACTGCCGCGCTTCTTAGATCGTTTGCCGTAAAAGAGGCAAACCTCATGAGATTTACGCGCTGTATGAGTTCGGCAAAACCAAGCCCCGCGCCAAGGAGCACATATAAAACAGCGAACCATGCGACCGGATGACCAGAAGACGGCAGATACGCCAGAATACTGTCGGCATGGCCTCCGGGGAATACCATCTCTATGACCCATTTAAGGGGCCACGGTATGGCAAGCCTGAAGAATACGACAAGACATGCCCCTACAGCGCCGCGCCAAAACCATCTCGAATGCGACTTGCCGTAAGTAACAACGGTATTTAACGCGCTGCTGCTTTTTTTCCCGTTTGTCATTCTGATTTACAGGTTAACGGCCATCGGCGTCTTTTAAAGAAACAGCCTTGTCATCCGGTGCCAGTTCCTCGACACCTCTCGGCAACGAATCTCCAACCCCTGCCGCGTACGAAACAACCCCCGCAACCCTTTCAACGGCCTTGCCCGGCTCGTAAAAAACATCCGTTGCCATTTTTCTCCTGAGCCCTGCATCATCGCCTTCCCCTGGTTTTGCCGAAAGCCCGGCCTCTATGGCAGAAGTAAGCTCATCCGGACTTTTGACGATACGGCCGATTTTACGGCCATAGGTATCGAGGTCAAGGGCAGGCGCTCTTTCGATAAGCTTCTTAAAGAGCTTTGGCACATCCATAAATATTATCGGCCTGTCCATAAGCGTATATTCAACCGCTACCGAAGACGCGTCCGTTATAAGAAGGTCCGAGGCAAAGAGATACGGCTCTATGTCGATATCGCGCACAAGGTGCACGCCGCTTTTTTCGTATACAGCAAGTTCCTTGAACCAATCTATCTGCTTTTTCGGGTGGTCGTGCGGCTTTACAAGCAGATTCCATTTCGCACCACCGCTTACGGCCTTTACTATCTCGTGTCCCATTGTGTCGAGGGCGTTATTTTTCTCGCCCGTGGGAGCAAAGAGTACGGTCTTACGGGCAGGGTCAGCTCCTATGGCCTTTAGAACGGCATTTCTATCGAGCCCTCCGGCCACCAGGGAATCGGTCTTTGGAAAACCGGTAAGGAAGCAGCGCGAGCCGTCCTTGCGTATAAGACCGTTTTTACGGTACAGCTCGGCATGATAACGGCCCGGCAGGCAAAGCATGTCGAAGCGAAGGGCCTTTTCCCTTACAGCAAGGTTCTTAAACGACACACCGTGGAATATCTGCACGGTCTTTCCAACGGAGCCGGGAAAAAGCGTATCGGATAGATGCGCGGACACAAGAACATCGAAATGCTCGTTGCGTATATTTTCTAGCGACAACACATTTTCCCTGTTGACTGGGAAAGGGTCGTAGAATCCTTTTTCCTCAAACGTTACCTCTTCGCCCTCTTTACGGCGAAAACCGCCGGAGAGATACACCTCGACATCCGGATTTTCCATGAGCCGCTTATACACCGGCAGAAAGCACACGAAGTGCACCTGCGCATAGCCTGTAAACAGTATTTTCTTTTTTCCCATTGTCATTTTGCCTGTCTTTCTCTGTTTTGTGCCGCTATATTATATCTTATACAAAAGCGAAACCGCATAAACGGTGTTCTTGTACGCCTTTTCATCGGCCGGGTCTATCAACTGTACCCCTTTTCTGTCGGCATCCTCGGATATCTTCGTCCATTCGACGGCAAGACGCAAATCCTTTATTATTTCTTTTTCAACCCCAAGCCCGAAGGAATCGAGGGTATCTTCTCTATCCTTGTGCGTAAAATCATATTTTTCCTTGGACGTATATGTCTGCGTGCTGTGCTTAAGTTTAACAAACCAATTCCAGTTTGACGGGAATTCGACGTCCACTTTAAGGGAGAATGTATTGTCATTATGTGCTCTGTCGATATTCTGCATTGTTTTTGCCTTGGTTTGCGCTATACCGCCAACGCCGTTTAGATCAACGCCGAGAATGGTTTCGTCGAGTATCATTATCTCGGCCTTGACAGGGGTTGTTGCCTGCTCGCGAAGATACGCGCCCCTTACAGAGATGTTGCCCTTGAAATCGAACTTCACACCGGCGCCTATCTTTAAAACGTCCTCGCTCCTGGCGGCAAACGGCGCATCGTATTCCTTATATTCAACGCCAAGCAGGACATCTGCGGATATTTTTTCGAAGATAGGGCCGATCCCGTCTGTTTTCATGGTTTTCCAGAGGTTCTGGCCGTAAATTATGTCGACAAGCGTATCGGTATAATAAGCGCCCTTATATATCTTCTCGCTCGAACTTATATTGTTGTTCGCGTTTTGATCGACCGCGTCCGCAAGGTAGTTCTTCTTGAACACGTTCGTCATGTACTCTGTCTCTAACGCAAGAAATTTATCGCCGGAAAATCCTTTTTTCACCTTTATATCAAAGACCGGATGGCTTTTTTCGGAATTGTCTGTAAACATATGGTACGTAAGCCTTGGCCGTATTTCTATATCCGAGTCCCCGGGGGTCTTGAATATAGCGAATATGGACGGAGAAAATATCAGATCGTCTACGGATTCCATGTTCTTAAAACGCCCACTGGCAACGTCATTCGGTGCGTTAATGTCAAGGTCATCGGCTGCTTTGCTGGTAAGGTTATAAATGTTGCTTTCCTTGGTCAGCTCAACGCCGAGCACAAGGCTGCCCTTCCATGAGTCTGCCTTGTTATCATTCTTATCTGCCGCACTGGATTGTGGCTCGGCTGCGAACGAAAAACCAGCCGACAAAAATATCACTGCCGCAACAATTACCGGAATTCCAAAACATTTTTTATTACGCATCGTAAACAACTCTCCTTTGCGAGTTTATGGTTAAAACCTTTTAAAATATAACAACGGGAACTTGGCGGAGTGTAAATAATTTATGGTGCCCGAGGCCGGGATCGAACCGGCACGTCCCTTTCGGAACTCGGGATTTTAAGTCCCGTGCGTCTGCCAATTCCGCCACTCGGGCAGCCAGCTTACTTTTTATCAGAATAGCAGGGATTAGTCAATAAAAGCAGGCGAAAATATCGGTTTTTTATGAAAAAACCGCCAAAAAGAAGTCTATTTTGCCAAAAAAAGCATCTTTTGGGATTACCCTATGAGCCCGCTCTCGTAATCCTCGAATGCCTGCCTTATCTCGTCACGCGTGTTCATGACAAAAGGCCCTCCCCTTGCAATCGGCTCGTTATTCGGGGAAGCGGCAAAATACAGAAACCCCGCCTTTTTGCCGTTTGACGTGAATTCGACATCAAAGCCTGCAGGAAGCTCTGCAAGGGTCTTTTCGCTGACAATATCTTCTTCCTTACCCGACCTGACCAGCACTTCCCCTGTATGAACATATATAAAACAGCTCATGCCTTTTCTGATTTTTATTTCCATTGCCGCGTTTTTATCAAGCGACACGTCGAAGTAATCCGCGCTAAGTATATTTTTTGCCGGGCCTGTTGCGTTGCCGTATTTTCCTGATATTACCTTTACCACGACGCCGTCTTTTTCAACTGCCGGTATCATGTCCGGGGAAATGTGCTGGTACCCGGGTTCGGTCATCTTATCCTTCGCAGCAAGGTTTAGCCAGAGCTGGTAACCCCATAGCTCGCCCTTTGTTTCCTCGGGCATTTCGCTATGAAGAATGCCCTTTCCTGCCGTCATCCACTGCACGCAGCCGTCGGTAAGCAAACCGCCGCCGCCCCTCGAATCTTTATGACGAAAACTGCCGTGTATCATATACGTAATCGTTTCTATGCCGCGGTGCGGGTGCGTCGGGAACCCGGCAACATAATCGTCCGGCTTGGAACTTCGTATCTCGTCCAACAAAACAAACGGATCTATGTGGCTTAGCGCGTTTGTGCCTATTATACGGTTTATCTTCACCCCTGCGCCGTCCACCACGTGCACGCCCTTTGCAAGGCGCAGTACCTTGAATTTATCGGTCATATAAACCTCCTTCTCCATTATAGCAGAAAACCGATGGATTCAAACCGCGCTTACCTATTATATGTTGTTAAAGAAACCGGTGTATTTTGTTGAAGAAACCCGCTTTTTCTGATATTTTAAGGTGTGCATAAGGAGGCTTAAGATGTCAAAAGACTCAACCGCCTGGAAACAAAAATTCTACGACGAGGTAGAGACCATCTCTCTTAAAGAGCCGCTTGCGTATGTGCTGGGCTCACAGGAAAAGGACAGCCTCTGCCATTTTACCTTTCACGACGCCATAAAGATGGCCGGGCACGCATGTCCTGCCGTAAGCAGCGCATATAAAGTAACGGCCCTTGCCTTAAAGGCCCTGTACGGAACGGAAACACCTGTAAGGGGCGAAATATTAGTGCTTATAAAGGGCGGGGCAACGCAACTCGCCTACGGCCCGCAGTCACAGGTGATAACGCTCATCACCGGGGCAAGCGGCATAACCGGGTTCAAGGGGCTTGGCGGCAAGTACTCGCGCTTTAATAAACTCGTTTTCGACGAAGACGATTTTCAATTTTGCACATACATATTCCAGAGAGCGGACACAGGAAAGGCCGTTCGCGTAATCTATGACCCGGGGAAACTCCCGGAAGACCCGGCCATGGCCGAGCTCTCGCCAAAGGTCATAAAAGGGGGCGCAACACCGGAAGAACACGCAAGGTTCATTTCTCTCTGGCAGGATAAAGTCAAAAAGATACTTCTTGAATCGAATAAGCTTCCGGGGCTTTTTACGGTGGAAGAGCTAAAAGACTTCGAATTTCCTGCGGCATAAACGCCTTTAAGAAAGGAAAACCGCCATGTCCGACAAAATAGGAATGCCGCTTACGAAATTCCTTCTTGAAGAACAAAGAAACCGCTCGTCCTCGACAGGGAACTTTACTTCGCTTCTCTCCGACCTGACACTCGCAACAAAGATAATATCGAGAGAAGTGAACAAGGCCGGGCTCGTAAACGTGCTCGGCTCTGCCGGAAAAACGAACGTGCAGGGCGAGGAAGTCCAGAAACTCGACGAATACGCCAATTCGACCCTCATACGCACCATGGAGTACGGCGGCCACCTCGCTGCCATGGGCTCCGAGGAAAACGACGGCATCATAAACATCTGCTGCGATTACCCGAGAGGGGACTACCTTCTGCTCTTCGACCCGCTGGATGGCAGTTCCAATATAGACGTGAACATAAGTGTCGGCACCATATTTTCCATTCTAAGGAAAAGGCCGGGCGGCGATGCAGCTGAAAAAGATTTTCTCCAACCCGGCACCGAGCAGGTCTGCAGCGGATACGTCATTTACGGCCCCTCTACCATGCTCGTGTACACCACGGGCCACGGCGTGCACGGCTTTACGCTCGACCCGAGTGTCGGGGAGTTCCTTCTCTCGCACGAAGACATGAAGATCCCGGAAAAGGGCAAAATCTACAGCATAAACGAGGGAAATACAAAACACTGGCACGGCTGGACGCATAAGTACGTCGAAAAAATAAAGAACAACGGCATGAACGCGAGGTACGTGGGCTCGCTTGTTGTCGACTTCCACAGAAACCTTCTAAAGGGCGGCGTGTTTCTCTACCCAACCGACAACAAAAGCCCCAAAGGAAAGCTTCGCCTGATGTATGAAGCAAACCCGCTTGCCTTCATAGTGGAACAGGCAGGAGGAGCGGCTACCGACGGCAAAATGCGCATAATGGACATAAAACCATCGGAACTCCACCAGAGGACGGCTCTTATAATCGGCAGTAAAATTGATGTAGAAGAAGCAACCGGGTTCGCAAAGGCGTAATAGTTCCCATTAAATCTTTTACGGCTGTTAGATAAGGAGCCGTCTTGCTGCCATCCGCCTTAAAAAGAACGATTATCTCGACCATTCTATTTGCGCTTGTTGGAGCGGAAATAGGTATTCTTCTCTTGATTTATCTCATCGATATACTTTTGGAAACGGAATCCGTTATTCTACCAAAAACCGTTTTTGAGGAAATGACCGCCTTAAGGGAAACTTTCAACTTCTGGTTTCTGGACACCGATATTCACGGTTATATTATTATTGCATCTTTCTTGGTCTTTCCGCTTCTTATCGGTCTTATGAACAGGGATATTTTTCGCGCAATAAAACAAAGGCCTGTCATTTCTCTTTTTATTATTCTCATGACTCCAGTAAGTATGTGCCTTGCACTATATTTTCATATAGAACAGGACGCTTCAAGAGGTCTCTTCTTGCTTCTCTTCTTTTCATTCATGCTGCTTTACATGCTTATTCATGCTGAAGAAGGCGTTCTTTCTAAACTTGCCGGAGAAAAGTACATGTCTTCCCGCAAGGCTGCGCTTCTGAGCATAGCAACCGTCGTATGCTCCTGTGTAGTGGGTACCGTATTTACTTGGACCGTTGCAAACATAGTGACTCAAATTTCGGATTATGCCATACCCGATATGGAAATAAAGAATTCTGGTTTCTATATTATTATTGGAACATTATTTTTTTCCATGTCCTTTGCCCTTTTTGCGGCAACGATAATGAACCTGGCGCTTCGTGCCAAAAGCAAGAATGAACGATGGCGCATGGCGGCAACCGCCGTTATTCCATTGCTCATCATCCTTATTACCGCCTACGCTTTCTATCTTAACAACTTGAAATTATACGGCAACGGCGACAAAACATTAAATGACGCTGCCGGACTTACCTTTCTTGCAGCACCGCCCAAGCCACGCACGGTGCTCTGGTTGAAACCCCAAAGCGAGACAATGGGAATGCCAGCGCCTCTTCGTATTGAATCGCGAAGCAAAGACCCGTTTTTCCATAAATATAAGACCTTTAATATCGACTATCTGCCTGAAAATCTGGAAAAACTCAACCGATATATAGCTTCAAAACAAGAGGATCCCGCGGTATTTTACGCAGACGCACGGCGCATACGTGCACAAATAGCTCGCATACATTGGTTTATTGAAGATTATAGGAAATTATCTGCGGCGAACGGACGCGAAAATTCCGACTTTCTCTATTTGCTGAATTTAGCTTTCTCGCTTCGCTATGCTCCGGTAACCGCAGATAACATAAGTCTGCTTGAATATCTCAGCAATGAGGAACATTTTATTATTGGAAGCCGCCGCAGTAGGTCTGTCGCGGATACCTGGTTGGCATACGGAAACATAGAAAAAGCGAAACATTTTTATCAAAAAGCGGGACTTAAAAAAGAAAAAGACTATGATAAAATAATAACTGCTCTCGAATCCGGCAAAAAAACCTTTATAACAGGTGTTGTCAAAGGCCGTATAAACGGAAAAATAAGTAAAGGAACCCGGATAGGACTTCAATCTACTAATATTTTTTATTTTGGCAAAGAACACTTCTTCACCCTAGCGATGACTGGTGCACAAGAACTAAGTAACGACGGTAGATTCTCCTTTAGTAACTTACAGGAAGGAAAATACATCTTACTCCTTCTTTTGCCAAGCGGCGAAGAGGGCCCCTTTAAAATTGAAGGGGGCGGCGAGTTCGAGGTAAACGCCAAAAATCCGGTTGTCGTTAAAAACATAAACGTGGTAAAATCAGACAAAGGCGGGAAAAACTAAATTCATGTCCTCCACCTGCACAGATAACTGTGAAGACTTGGCAAAGAGCCAAAACCGCTCAAAAGCGCTTATGCTCGAGTATTTTACAGTCGGGTATAACGTATTCGAGGGCATTGCCTCTATTGCCGCCGGCATACTTGCCGGAAGCATCGCGCTCATAGGGTTTGGCCTGGATAGCGCAATAGAATCCGCATCCGGAGGAGTGCTCATCTGGCGGCTTTTAAAGCACGGAAAAATACCACCGGAAGAAGAGGAAAAGGTCGAAAAAAAGGCCGTGCGTCTGGTTGCGTACAGTTTTTTCCTGCTTGCGGCCTATGTTACCTATGAATCAATTGAAAAGCTATACCTTCATGAAGCGCCCGAACCTTCGCTCTTTGGCATGATAATCGCGGTTCTTTCAATCATTATCATGCCGTTTCTTGCGTACGCAAAATGGAAGCAGGGCAAGAAAATGGGGCTTCGCTCGCTTATTGCGGACAGCAAACAAACGCTGATTTGCTCGATGCTCTCTGTGGCACTCCTTATCGGCCTTGGGCTTAATTATCTCTACGGCCTTTGGTGGGCTGACCCTGTAAGCGCGCTTGTCATCGTGGTGCTCATTTTAAAGGAAGGCTTCAAAGCGTTAAAAGAAGAAAAACTCTGCACGTGCTGAAAAACATATGCGATTAAAATATTTTTTTGGTATTATCGCGGTATTATTTTGCTTTTTTTTGCTAGGCTATCTAACCCCTAAATCCATTTATTTTATTCCCGTATTCATCGGCGAAGTAATTCTTGTTATTCTTCTTAATCTATATATTTATAAAATCCGTTGTCCAAATTGCACAAAACTTTTGTTATGGAAAAAGGGGCTAGAAATCGCCGGATTTCCCGTGTTTGGTTTTTGGAGATTATTTATTCCTAAAAAATGTCCGCACTGCGGTATCAATATTACATAACACCTGTTTGTCAGTTAATCTTAAATATCAAGAGCCAAATCGAATTACTTTTGTCACTTTTATACATTACTTCTTCTCTATCGAAAACACCGGCGCCGAAATTGAACTTCCCTTGCACTCCGGGCATCTGCCAGGTTTCGTAAGCCTGGTCCTGTCCTCGAACTCATAGCCGCACCTGTTGCATTCGCTTGGCGTCATCTTAAGCCGCTTTACGCTCTTTTCAAAGCTCTTCTCGATGTGTTCGAGATGTTCGTAAACATCTTTTTCCTTGATACTGCAAAGAGCGGATAGATCCTTCGCGGTTAGACCAAACTCGCTTTGCTCAAGCTGTTCGATTATCAACTGCCGTATGGTCTTTGAACGTTCTTTCGGGACCGTTGGTTTTTTAATTTTTCGTGTTTTTTCCATTTTGACCACTTGTATAAGGATAACATTTCTGCTATGGTCTTACCATGGCAACCCTCGATGTGTTCAGCCTGGCAGAAAAGATAGACTATACGCTCCTTCGGCCAAACGCAACGCTTACGGACTTTACGGCAATGCTCGAAAGGGCTCGCTTATACCCGTTTGCCTCGGTGTGCGTGCCGCCAAGCATAGTCGAGTTCGCCAAGGCTACGCTAAAGAGCGAAAAAACCCCCATAACAACAGTCATAGGCTTCCCGCTCGGGTTCCAGACCCTTCCGGTAAAAATGCTCGAAGCGCGGGAAGCGCTGATAAACGGCGCAACCGAGCTCGACATCGTTATGAACATAACCTATTTCAAGTCCGGGGATTATAAATACGTAAGGAATGAACTAAAAGCCATTACCGCCTCTGTGCCTGAAATAAAAACAAAAATAATCATCGAGACCTCGATGCTCACAAAGGACGAAATAAAAGAAGCCGTGGAGCTTATAGCCGCTTCCGGCGCCAGGTTCGTAAAAACATCCACTGGATTCGGTTCTGCATCTGCGACTACACCGGAGGACATAAGGCTTTTAAAGGAACTCTGCGGTTCAAGACTTTTAATAAAGGCTTCCGGCGGAATAAAGACCCTGCAAAACGCAATGGACATGCTTAATGCTGGCGCGGATAGGCTCGGGGTAAGCAGCGCCGTTGAAATACTTGCGGAACTCAAGGGAAAAGCCTCTTAAAAAAGGATTAAAACTAATTTAACATCCGTTTTTCTGCTTTTCAAACCGTTTTTTTGACCTTATAATTATAATCAGATAATTGATATACGCGCGGCGAACCAAATTTTTGGATACAAGCCGCAAATAAAGCGACGCCGGACAAAAAGCCCTCCCCCTTCTTGCCGGCGTCGTTTTTTAAGCAAAATAAGTTATAAATAAAAAACTGTTCTCGTTTCGTCTTACTTACTCTCTTAACTGTTTGCCGCTACCGCAATATTGACTTGCAACATGGTACTGTATAGAATGATATCTTAAAAAGGAGTTTTGCCTCCGATTGCTTAAAATAAGGTAACCAACCGGGATATTATGATAAAATGTCCAAGATGTGCTGCCGAAGTAAAGCAATTTTCCAGAACCTGCGAAACCTGCAAGACCGAATTTTCCCAAAAGACATACGATAAGATAAGCGAATATTTCCTGTTAAAAGAAGAATTGGTGCGAGCCAGAGCCAGCGCAACGGCGCTTACCTCCAGTATTTTCAGCATCACAAAAAGCATCGAGCTCCTGGCATTTAGAATCAATCAGGAATTATCCACGGAGCATAAGAATATTTCCGCTTCTACTAGGCCTGCGGCTACGGAGCCGTTCGCATTCGAGACCTCGGCTGCGCCGGATCAGCAGCCACCGGAACCTGCCAAAGACAAGGAACCGCCCCGGGTTACGCCGCAAAAACCTTCTACCCCGGCACAAGAACCGTCCTTTGCGCAAAAAACCCCGGCCCCAACGCAGGCCCCGGCCAGGAATCTACCACCACCTTCTACTTTCCGGGCTCAAAAAACCGCCGAACCGCCTCAAATGCAATTCGGTTCATGGGGAGAAATAAACGTCGGGCAAAAACTTCTCTTGATTGCCGGAATCGTTACGATGGTTTTTGGCATCGGCTTTTTCCTGAAATACTCCTTTGACCAGGGCTGGATAGGCCCTGCAGGGCGCGTGGCGCTGGCATACCTCTGGGGCGCTGCCTTTCTCGCGCTTGGCAACACTCTGGACAAACGCGGTTATAACACCTATGGAAGATGCCTTGTGGGCGGCTCGATAGCCGTTTTATACTTTGCCACCTATGCAGGTTTTCAAATATACCATCTCTTTCCGCAAACCGCGGCGTTCTTTCTTATGCTCATCACCACGGCCTTTGCCGCGCTCCTTGCCCTGAAATACAACACACAGTGGCTGGCGATACTTACCACCATCGGCGGCTTTTTCACCCCCATACTGCTCTCAACAGGCGTTGACAACCAGAACATATTAATGACCTACATGCTGATATTGAATGTTGGCGTTCTGGTAATGGCCTCTGTAAAAAATTGGCGAAGCCTGTTTGTCCTGGCTTTTGTCTTCACGTATCTATTGTATCTGGGCTGGTATAGCGAATTTTATTCTGCGGAAAAATTCTGGCCTTCGATAATTTTCCTGAATCTATTCTTCATAATATATGCCGTAATACCATATCTGCATCTGTACAGGACAAATAGCGAGACTGATATCGACGAAATAAGCACCTATAACACCGTTCTTATATTATTTTTCAATTCCCTCATAACCGGCATATTCAGCTTTATCATGATAAAAGGCCGTTACTCCTATGAATGGATGAGCGTGCTGACTATCTCATATGCCGCCCTGTTTACAATGCTGGCCGCCATTACGATGGCGCGACGCCCAAAACTCAAATGGCCTGCTGCTTTTTTAATAGCAAAGGCTATGCTTTTTATTATTCTTACCGTGCCATGCCTTTTTTCGAAACATATCATAACGGTCTTATGGGCCGCCCAGGCCGCGGTGCTCTGCTGGCTTGGCTCAAGGACCATGAAAAAACAGTTTTTGGTCTGGGCCTATATCGTGCTTCTGCTGGCTATCGTAAAATTCTTCTTTTACGATTACTTCCAGGTCTTCCATTTATCCCTGTTTAGCCTGTATTTTACCGAATCATACGCTTATCTGTTGCCGGAAAGATTATTTACGGCATTATTTATCCCCGTCATTCTTTTCTGGTTTTCGCGCAGGGCAAAAACACGCGCCCTTGAAATCTTTAATGGTAATTCTCTTCCTGATTCGGCGATTTTAATGGTTTTCTTCTGGATAACGCTGTTTATCACGTTAAATATCGAGACTGCCGCGTTTTTCCACGAATACCTGCCTGGCGCAAGGTTCGCGGCCATATCGGTCCTATGGTCGGTATTCGCCACAATTCTTATGCTATTGGGCTTTAGATACAGAAGCAGCGGATTAAGAAACTGCTCTCTTTTGCTTTTTCTTATAACCATAATAAAGGTTTTTTTCGTGGATATAGCAAAACTGAGCACGCCATACCGAATTGTTTCCTTTATTATTCTCGGATTGGTCTTGATAGGTGTTTCATACCTGTACCATAAATACAAAAAGGAACTCGAAGACGCCCTTGCCGCAAACAAGACGGAGAAAAAATCAGTATGAAGAGAAATCTGATACTGTTATTCGTGGTCATATGCCTTTTGACGGCAGCGGGCCGGGCCTTTTCCGCTTCTCCTGAAAATTCCGCTTACCTTGGCGAAATATCCGGAAGCGGCGCGCCGGATTCGCTTTTTTCGATACACATTGATTCCGATATTCTTTCAAAATGCGCGCCCGGCTGCCCTGACCTTCGTCTTTACTCCGCCAAAAGCAGGGAAATCCCTTACGCGCTGATAGAAAGCAAATCCAAACAACCGTTGGCAATAACAAGTTACGAATTAAAGGCGCTGGAATACAGCGAGAATAAGGACGGGTCTTCTACTGTCATATTCAAGGCACCGGAAGGCGCTATAGCGATAAACGCCATGGAAATATCATCAGCGAACAGAAACTTTAAAAAGGCAGCAACGCTTTTGGGCAGTAACGACAGGCTTTCCTGGAAATTTATCGCAAACGGGGCTTTTTACGATTTTTCTTCGAAACTCGATTTACGAAATACGCGACTCGAGTGGACAACACCGTCGAACTACGCCTATTATAAACTTTCGCTTGCCGATTCCTCGGCCGGCAAAGATAAAGAACCATCCATCACCCTTACGTACAAAGAACTTTCTTTTTCAACCGAGACGGTCGCAGCCAACAATCTCAGGATCGACAAAATATCCGTTTTTTCTAAACCAACAAACGTTCCGAAAAGCTTCGATTTTATGATGGTAAGCGGTTTTTCCTCAATGCAAGACGAGGCCGGCAACACGGTTATTATTTTCAAGCCGCATGTGCCTATCGAAACAATCTCTTTCGACGTCATGTGGCCGGCATATTACTATCGAAACGTTAAAATTTACTCGACCGATTCAACAAAACCGGAAAACTTCAGTCTAAACAGTTCTACGGCAATCTATAATTTTCCGCTTTTCGAAGGCCAAAGCACTCAGAAATCCGTGCCGTTAAACGGTTTATGGCGCCGCTATCTGAAAATAGTCATAGAAAACGGCGATAACCCGCCGCTTTCGATAAACGCGCTGCGAGTCGGCTGGACAGGGCGTAATCTTTATTTTTTCGCGGATTCACCGTCTTTTACATATAAATTCGGGGTCGGTGGCGAAGGATTCAAAAAACCCGTCTACGAAACCGAGAAAATGATCAACAGCGACAATATCGATTCGTTACATCCAATAGAGCTCGAACTGTCAACGCTTACAAAAAATACCGCATATTCCGCCATAACTCCGGCTGCGGCCTTTCGCGAGTCTTATGAGAAAACAATCTTAACTGTTATTATTGCGATACTGCTTATCGTGATTACCGGCTGGATATACAGGATAATAAAGCACTCTAATCCCCGTTCATAAGTTAAACCCGTAGCCGCTCTTTTATTTTCCGATACAAAAGTTGGAGAATATGTTATCTAATATTTCTTCCGGCGTTGTCTCGCCGGTTATCTCACCTAGCGCGTCCAGCGCTGCCTTTATCTCGAACGCAATAAGCTCGGTAGCGCCGTTATCGTCAATGAGTTTTAGAGCCCTTGAAAGCGCTGCCATTGCTTTTTCAACGGCTGTCTTCTCCCTTAACGTTGTTATGACCTCTCCGGCCTCTGCCTCAAAAAACATCTCGCCGCCCTGCCCTGCGGCCGCGCATATTGCGTCCTCGAGTTCCTTTAATCCCTCATTCTTTGTTGCCGACAGAAGAACTATCTTATCGGTTATTTTCCCAAATACCATTTGCCCGTCTTGAAGACATTTTCTCTTATCGCCTATTGTGTCCACCTTATTCAAGATAACGATTGTCCTGCCTTCTGTTTTTAACGACTTTATGGTTTCCGTATCTTTTGCAAACTCTGTTGCATCGGCACTGCCGTCCGTTACGTAAAGAATTATACCGGCATTCTTTGCTTTTTCTTTTGCCCGCTCTATACCAACCGACTCGACCTTGCCTGCTCCTTCGCGTATCCCTGCCGTATCCGCAAGCCGTATGCCAATGCCGCGTATAACGACCATTTCCTCGATAACGTCCCTTGTGGTCCCTGGTTCTGCCGTAACAATAGCTCTTTCTTCCCTCAAAAGAAGATTCAAAAGGCTCGATTTCCCGGCATTAGGCCTGCCGAGTATGACGGTCCTCACGCCTTCTTTTAGCGCAACCCCTGCCTTATACCCAAGCGTTATATATTCAAGATTTTTTTCTATGCTCTTAATGGATTTTTCGAGTTCAACCTTGTTTATTTCCCTTACATCCCCTTCATCCGGAAAATCAAGCTCAGCATCGAGCCTGCTAATAACGTCAATTAACGGGCCCTTGGCCAAATTTATCTTTCTTGAGAGCCCGCCCTCGAGCCTTCCCCTGGCATTTCTCAAAGCAGCCACGGAAGACGCATTTATCAGGTCGCTTACAGCTGCAGCCTGCCCAAGGTCGATTCGATTATTAAGGAATGCCCGCTTGGTGAACTCCCCAGGCAAAGCAAGCCTTGCGCCCTGCTTTAATACCGCTTCGAGCGCAAGCCTGACTATCAGCACGCCACCGTGGCAGTGAAACTCAACCGTATCTTCGCCCGTATATGTCTTAGGGCCTTTCAGGTAAACAAAAAATACGTCGTCGATAGTCTCGCCTTTTTCCGAGACCATGCGGCCGTAATACATCTTCGCATGTTCGTATGTCTGGATTTTACTCTGGGAACAAAAAACCCCGGAACCTATGTCCAGGGCATTTGGGCCGCTTATCCTTATAATTGCAACACCGGCGCTACCTGGCGCCGTTGCAATAGCGGCTATTGTGTCTTCGATTGGCATTGCGTTATCTTCGAAAGCAAAAAAACAGCGCCGGTTTTATCGTCATTTCCAAGCTTATGCGGGTTTCGGTTTTTTCTTGAATAACGTTATTTCATCCTTATACAGATGGTACTGCTGGGCAATGGAAAGAAGATTGTTTATGAACCAGTAGAGAACGAGGCCGGATGGCATCTTTAAAAATACAAAGGTCAATACTATGGGCAAAAACAGCATGATTTTTTCCTGCATCGGTTCCATGACCGTTGGCGTAAGTTTTTGCAAAACAAACATGCTAAGACCCATAAGTACAGGGGTCACATAATAAGGGTCGTGCACCGAAAGGTCCTGCAGCCACAGAGCAAACGGCGCCTGCCTCAATTCTATGGCCACGTACAAAACCTCATAAAGCGCGATGAATACCGGTATCTGCAAAAGCATGGGCAGACATCCGCCGGCCGGACTAAGCGGGCTCATCTTATGGCGTTTATAGAGTTCCATTATTTCGGCGTTCAGCTTGACCTTATCGTTCTTGAATTTTTCCCTTATGGCCATCATTTCCGGATGCATGCGTTTCATGTCTTTCATGGAATTCATGCTTATCTTGGTAAGCGGATAGAAAAGTATCTTTATTATTACCGTAAGCACTATGATGGCGAGACCGTAATTCTTGAGATATTTCTCGAAAAAGTTCAAAACCGCGAGCGCGGGCTTTGCCATAAACGAAAACATGCCGAATTCGATTGCATCGTCAAGAAGCCGTTTTTCGTCGGCAAGCATGTTAAATTCCTTGGGCCCGACGTATAACCTGGATGTAAACGTTACTGCGGTCGAAGGATTAAGCTCCAGATTGGACCCTATGGTAAGCCGCGCCTGGCCTGCCATCGGTATGGTGCTTCTCCAAAACCGCTTTTCGCCCTTTTCCGGGAGAAGAGCGGAGAGAAAATACTTTTCCTCTATTCCTATCCAATCGAGCGAATCAACGCCTTTTAAATCAGCTTCCTTACTTTCATGTATATCCTGTCTTACAACTTCATTGTTTATCATCCAGAGCGGGCCTTGATGAAAATACGGTTTTTCCTCGGCCTCGTATGTTCCGGAAAACTCCGTAAAATAACCGCCACTTATAATTCCTTTGCCGGTGTTTGTTATGGTAGATTTTATGTCTGCCGTATATGTATCGCCAAAAAACGTTATTATTCTTTCGACCTTTACTCCGGAAGACGTTATGGCCTTTAAAATTATTTCTTTTGTCTCATTTTGTTCAAGTACCAGTTTTTCCGTCGACAAAGTAAACACCAGTGTTTCGAACTTGTCGTTTATTACCAGTTCTTCGCTAAGATGAGGTCTGCGACCAAAGGACTTGGCAATTTCCACGGCTTCGCTGGAACCATCATTTCTTTTGGTAGAATATGTTTTCAGCTTCCAGCTCTTGATAGCGCCATTGACATTGCTTATAACAGCCGTATATAACGGCGTTTCGATAGTTGTAAGAACTTCTTTTATGGTTGGCGCCTGAGGTGTTGCCTGCGCCGGTTTTTGTATTGCACCACCTGGTTCCGTGGACACAATACTTTTTTCTTTTGTGGAGACCGCGGCATTCGGCGTTTCTGTTGTTGCAACAGGCGCTTCCTGGGCCGGCTTTGCGTATTGCGGGAAAAATTTGGCAAGAATAATGGGATATAAAATCAAAATACCCAATCCAAGCACTATGGCGAGTATAAATCTTTTGGTTTCCGGTTGCATTAGATTCCGTTTCCTTTTTTATAGGAACTTTTCTATGGTTCCTATTTTTATTTTTTTATTCTTACGGCAATTTTTTCGGGCACGGGATCCGGGCCTCCGGCTGCAAACGGATTGCAGCGCAGAATGCGCCACAAACCAAGCGCTGAGCCTATTAACGGTCCGTGCTTTTCGACCGCTTCGTCCGTATAACACGAACAGGACGGATGATATTTACACGCGCCGCCAAGATATGGAGATAACAGGGCCTTATACAAAAAAATTCCGGCCTTTATGGAAAATGCCGCCGGATACGCGATAAACCGCATCGTCATGCTTATTTCAGTTTTCTTTGGCACGCAATTTTTCAAATGGCTTTTTCTCGAGGAAAACCGCATTGATTTCGTCGAGGTTTTGAACGCATTTTCTGGCGACTATCAGTATATCCGTTGTTTCCGGAAAAACCGTTTTGTGCGTCCTGAAAAATTCACGTAATATCCGTTTGGTTTTATTTCTTTTTGCAGCAGAACCAAGATGTTTTCCGACTGCCAAACCGAGCCGCTTGATACCGATATCGTTTTTAAGAACGTATAGGGTAAGCGGCTCTACGGAGATTTTTTTTCCCGTCTTGCGTACCTTTAGAAATTCCGCGTTTTTACGAAGCCGTTCTTCCTTTGTAAAAGTTTGCGCGGACACGTTTATGAAAAGCTACTTATTTTTGCTGACTGTTACGGATAAGCGCTTTCTTCCCTTGGTACGTCTTCTCTTGATGACTTTTTTACCGCCGGCCGTGGCCATTCTTTTTAAAAAGCCGTGGGTTCTCTTTCTCTTCTTTTTTCCGGGTTTATATGTCGGTTGCATTTTTTCTTTTCCTTCCTTGTTATAGCCTCATGGGCATTATTATACAGAGATAATCTTTGTTTTCCGCACCGCAAAGCGTTGCCGGGCTTAATGCGTCTTTCAGGGTTATTTCGACCAGTTCTTCGTTTATGGCGCCAAGGGCGTCTACAAAATATTTTGCATTAAATGCTATTTCTATATCCTGGGCGCCGTACTCTGCCTCGAGCTCTTCTGTCGCATCGCCGAATTCCTGACTTGAAGAATTTAAAATAAGTTTGTTTGAAGAAAAAACAAATTTAACGCCTTTTATTTTTTCCGATGATACCAGTGAAACGCGTTTTAATGCTTCTAAAAAAGTATTTTTATTGATTTTGATTTTTTTATCGTTGTCCTTTGGAATGACCTGTTTATAATCCGGAAACTCTCCTTCTATGAGACGGACATTTATTATGGTTGTATTATTCTTTGCCGTTGCGCTTTTTTTGCCAACATGAAAAGTAAACTCCCCTTCGTTTTCATCGAGAAGTTTTCTGAATTCTCCGACACCCTTTTTCGGCAATATCGCCGGGTTTTCTATGTTTCCTATGTTTTCGCTCTTTTTATCTATTAACGCAAGACGATGACCGTCTGTTGTAACCATCTTTATCGTATCGCCATTTTTTTCTATATAAAATCCGTTGATATTATATCGTGTTTCGTCGGTCGATACCGCAAAAACGGTTTTTTCTATCATGTCTTTAAAAACATCTTTTTCGGTCTTTTTAAGCTTTGTTTCTTCTATTGCCGGAAATGCCGGAAATTCTTTTGCCGGCAAACCCATTATATTATATTTCGACTTCTGACATTTTATGGTAAGTTTTTCCCCTTCTTTTGCCGAGATATCTATATTTTCACCGGGAAGCTCTTTTATTATATCGTACAGCTTCCTCGCGTTTATTGTTATCGCTCCATCTTTTTTTGCTTTTACCTTGCAACAATCTTTTATAAATATTTCGAGATCCGTTGCCAGCGCATTCATCTGATTATTTTTTACTTCCAAAAGCACATTGGCCAGAATAGGCATGGTATTGCGCTTTTCTACTATACCCTGGACACGTTGGAGGATTTTTATAAAATCTTCTTTTGCTATAGTAAATTCCATTTTACCTCCCTTTGGTTCTTTCTTCTTTTATTATATATATATAAATATAAGAAAAGTAGTCGTCGTAGTATGCCCTGTCTATATGTTTATAACAGGGTAAAGTATAAAATATTTTTACTGTTTTTGCTATAAAAAAGTCTTAAGAACCTTTTTTTAAGCTGTTTAAAACAACCTTCGTTTTCTTATCAAAAAATAAAATCTTCTAAAAAGAAGATATCAAACACCTTTTCAACACCTAATTCACCCCGAGCTTGTTGGTAATTATTTGGATTTTTTCCTTAAGCTCGTGATTGTTGGAAAGCTCTTTTTCTATTTTTTTTACGGCATGAATCGCCGTTGAATGGTCCTTGCCGCCAAACGATTCTCCTATTTCCGGATAAGAATATTTTCCGAATTGTCTTGCAATATACATAGCCAACTGCCGCGGTAGCGCTATGTTTTTGTGCCGTCTTTTGCTCTTCAGGTCCGTGTTTTTAAGATTATATATTTCAGCCACGGCCTTTTGAATTTCTTCTATTGTAACGTTTTTTACGCCGCGTTCCCTGGTCAGGTTTTTAAGCGCTTCTTTGGCCATTATGAGGCTGATTTCCTGTCCCGTAAGGCTCGAAACGGCAATGACCCTGTTAAGATATCCTTCAAGTTCTCTTATGTTGGAGCTGGAAACAGAAGCAAGCCAGGTTGCTACATCGTTTGGCAAATCCACGGCTTCGGCCAAAGATTTATTTTTTAAAATAGCGATTTTGGTTTCCATATCCGGCGGCTGGATGTCGGCGATAAGCCCCCATTCGAAGCGGCTTCTCAACCGTTCTTCCATACCATCTATTTCCTTTGGAAACTTATCGCAAGTTACGACAATCTGCTTGTGCGCTTCATATAGTTCGTTAAACGTATGAAAAAATTCTTCCTGCGTACGTTCTTTTCCGCCCCAGAACTGAACGTCGTCTATCAAAAGGACGTCGATATTCCTGAATTTTTTCCTGAAATCGTCCATCTTGTTGCGGCTTACATAATTTATGAATTCATTCATAAACCGCTCGGAAGTATAATAACAGACATTTGTCGGTGTTTGCGCTTCCGCGATCTTATTTCCTATTGCCTGCAATAAATGTGTCTTGCCAAGTCCAACGCCGCCATATATGAAGAGCGGGTTATATTTGCTGCCGGGGTTCTTTGTGACAGCAAGGCACGCGGCGTGCGCGAATTCGTTCTTGGCGCCGACGATAAAGTTATCAAAGGTATATTTGGAGGAAACGCCGCTTTCGGTTGTCTTTTTCTTTGTTGCGGCACGCGGGGTCTGTTTTTGCTGTTCTACCTCGGGAACCTTGCCGTCATTGGAGATCTTCCACGCAATGGAATAATCCTGCGAGGTTACTTTTCTTATGACATCGGAGATTAGCGAAAGATAGTGTTCTTTTATCCATTCGAGGAAAAATTTATTAGGAACTTCGAGCTCGATGGTTGTATCGTCTGCGCCAAGGAATTTTATCGGCTTAAACCAGGTGGCGAAATGCTGGGCGCTGATATGCCCGGTAATCCCATCCAAACAGCTTTTCCAAACATTCGTTGCTTGCATTTATCTAAATCCAATTAAATCGGGATATTCACAGGGTTGTCCACAGCTGTTGATAGCTGTGTTGTGTGCCTATGGAGACCGTTAGAGTATCAAACTTGGTTCTGTTTGGCAAGAGATTTCTTGCCCAAAAAAGAAAAAATATTTGGACTTACCCACAGACAAGAAAGAAGAAAAAAGCTAATAAAATTAAGGAAATACGCCGCGAGCCTCTATAGCCTTGGCTACCCTGCTTACCCCGAGTATCATGGCTGCCATTCGAAGGTCGACCTTCTTATGCTCCTTTATATATATGACCTCGGCAAAGGCCTTTTTCATGATATGTTCGAGTTTTTGGTTTATCTCGGATTCATCCCAGAAAAAGTGCTGTAAATCCTGTACCCACTCGAAATAACTCACAAGCACCCCGCCTGAATTTGCCAGAATGTCAGGGATAACGAGCGTATCTTTGCCGTTTAGTATGCTTTCAGCCTCGAGGGTGGTCGGGCTGTTCGCGCCCTCGACGATTATAGAGGCCTTTATCTTTGCCGCGTTCTTTTCGTTGATCTGGCCTTCGAGTGCAGCCGGTATCAGCACGTCGGCCTTCTGGGCTAAAAGCTCTTCGCCGTTCATTGCCTGGGCCTTATTGAAGCCCGTAACCCCGCCTGTCTCTTCCTTGTGCTTTAAAAGGGAAAATATGTCCAGGCCTTTTTCGTTATATACAGCGCCTTTTGAATCGGAAACGCCGACGACCTGTATTCCCTTTTCGGCAAAAAGTTTGGCGCATCCGGCGCCGACCTTGCCAAATCCCTGAAGTATTACTTTTGCGTTCGAAGGATTCATTTCGCGTATTTTCATTGCCTCGAGCAGGGTCACAAGGACGCCGCGCGATGTTGAAAGCGGTTTGCCAAGAGAACCGCCAAGACAAAGCGGTTTGCCGGTGACAACGCCCGGCACGGAATATCCTTTCATCATTGAATAGGTATCCATCATCCATGCCATCATGCGCTCGTCGGTGTACATGTCGGGCGCCGGAATGTCGGATTCGGGCGAGATGACAAAGGCAAGTTCGTAGGTATATCTTCTGGTAAGACGTTCTATTTCCTTTATGCTCATCTTGGTTGTGTCGCACGCAACGCCGCCCTTTGCCCCTCCAAACGGAAGGTCCACGATCGCACACTTCCACGACATGAGGAACGCGAGCGCGGAAAGTTCGTTAAGCGCGACACTTGGATGGTACCGGATGCCGCCCTTGGACGGGCCCCTGGCTATCGAGTGCTGCACCCTGTAGCCGGTGAAGAACTCAACACGGCCATCGTCCATGGTAACCGGCACCGAGAGGATAAACGAACGCCGCGGGTGCTTTAGACGGTCGTATACGTCTTTTGGCAGATTGAGATGCTCGTTGGCTTTTTCGAGCCTGTAGAGCGCTTCTTTAAAGGAATCCGCGACCATAGGCATATGCCCCCTTAGTTGCAAAATTTGCCGTGTTAAAGACAGATAGGGAAAGTTTAAATCCGCTTGTCTGACAAGTCAAGACTTTAAGTTTTGAGACCGTTTAACATATCAAGATAGATTTTCCTGACACGGGTTGTTTTTTCGACGTAATCGCCAAGAAGCTTTTCTCCGGCATCGTTGTCGTTATAGTAGCCGTTCTTTTTCGCAAGCACTTCCGTTTCCGCGCTCCCGCGTTTCAAAACGCAGGCCGAGGTGTCGTGTATTATCCTTAGCCCTGTTTCGAGGCGCCTGAAAAACCAATATGCTTCAGTGAGGATTTTATAATTATCGGATAAAAGTTTTCCTGAATTCTCGAGTGCGCGTAGCGCCGAAAGCGTATCCGCTGCTTTTAAGCCCTTGTCAGCATTTCCGTATTTAAGCTGAAGCGCCTGGGTAAGGAATTCTATGTCAACAAGCCCGCCCTTGCCTGTTTTTATGTCAAAGGTATCGTTGTCTTCTTTTGCAAGCTCGGTCTCCATGCGCGCCCTGATGCGAAGCATTTCGTCGATGTCGGCATTGGAAAGCCCTTTTTTATATGTAATGTCGCGAAGTTTTTCGACCGTATCGCTGCCAAAAGCCGCATTACCGGCTACAGGACGGGCCTTGGTTGCGGCCTGCCGTTCCCAGATGCTTGCCTTGTCCAGGTGGTAGGAAAAAAGCGCGTCTTTTAAAATAACAAGCGGCCCGGAGCTCCCGGAGGGCCTAAGACGCGTATCGATGCTGAACACTATGCCGGCGTTGGTCCTTACAGAGAGAACGCTTATTATGCGCTGCGCAAGTTTGGCAAAGTATTCGTGGACAGATATGATCTTTGGCCCGCTAGTGTTTTCTTCTCCGGCGCTGTTGTCGTAGATAAAGATAATATCAAGGTCAGAGCCGTAGATAAGTTCCCCTCCCCCGAGCTTACCCATGCCGAGGACAAAGAACGAGTCGGTGCCCGGCAAGCCGTATTTCTTTCGAACTTCGCGAGAGGCTATTTTTATAGAGGCCTCGAGTACTGTTTCGGCAACGAGTGTTATCTGTCCGGATACGTCGTCTAAGGTCTTTAGCGTGTCGTTGATGCCGATTCTGAAAAATTCCTGGCTCTTAAAGCGTCTTAGAACGTAGAGTTCTTCTTCGTAATCAACGGCATTGTCGAGCATCGAGGAAAGTTCCGTCTGCATTTCCAGAGCGGTCTTTATGGGCCGCGACATTTCTCTTGAGAGAAGTATGTCGAGGTTTTCCGGATGCTCGGTTATAAAGTTCGAAAGAAATGCGCTTGAGCCGAATATTTTCAAGAGTTCCGCTATCAGCGGCGGATTTTCCGCGAGCATCGCGTATATACTCGTTCTTCCGCTTATTGCCGAGAGAAAACGTTCCATGTTCATAAGCGCCATGTCCGGGTCCGCTGTTTTGGAGGCGTTTGTGAGTATATGCGGCGCGATACGGTTTAGTATTTCGCTTATGCGCGCCGGCATTTTCTGCAGCGCGCCCTGTTCCCTCAGTATCCTTATGCTGTTCGATACAGCGCCGGTCTTTTTGAACCCGAGTTTTTTAAGTATCGAGTTTACCTCTGCTTCCGGAGTTTCTTCGTTTAATGCCACAAGTGCGTCAGGGGATGCGGTTTTTACGAGTTCGTCAGTTGAGGCGTAGAAAAGCGTTTTATATACCGATTGCACCTCGGTGGTCCGCTTTTCGTATTCCTTCCAGAATTCCTGTTCGGGGGTTTTTTTCTTACCAAAGCCCGACATACGGGCTATTCTAGAAAGTTCTTTTGTTTTTGCCGGAATGACCTGGGTTTGCTTGCATTCGACTATCTGTATCCTGTGCTCGAGATTTCTAAGAAATATATAATTTTCCGTAAGCGTTCTTGCTTCATCCGATGTTACGAGCTCAGCGGTAAGGAGCTTTTGTATTGCTTTAAGAGAGTTGTTTTCGCGCACCTCGGTCTTTTTGCCGCCGTGTATGAGCTGGAGCGCCTGGCAAAAGAACTCTATCTCGCGTATGCCGCCCTTACCGAGCTTTACGTCCACGGCATCGGGTTTTTGTCTTAATAGATGCACGTCGATCTTTTCTTTCATGTTCTTTATTTCTTCTATGGCTGCAAAATCCAGGTACTTCCTGTATACAAACGGGGATATCATCCGAAGAAATTCTTTTCCAAGCTCTGCATCCCCGGCAACAGGCCGCGCCTTTATCATCGCGCTTCTTTCCCATGTCCGGCCCCAGCTTTCGTAGTAAGTCTCGAGGCTTCGAAGCGAATTTGCGAGCTCGCCGCTCTTGCCCTCGGGCCTTAGGTCGAGGTCTACTCTGTAGACAAATCCTTCGCCCGTAGCTTCCCCTATCAGCTTTGTCACGCGCTCGGCAAGCTTTACGAAAAACGCGTGCAGGCTTATGCGGCTCGAATCTTTTTGGCCAATCCCCGCGGTTTCCCCTTCGGCAGAGGTATAGATGTACATTATGTCTATGTCAGAGGAAAAATTGAGCTCTCTTCCGCCGAGCTTTCCAAGCCCTAATACGCAAAAACTGGCCTCTTTCAGAGAACCGTCTTCCGTTGTACATAACGGCGTTCCGTAAGTTTCCTTGAGTTTTCTTGTTGTAAACGAAACAGCTACCTCGAGGCTTGCGGAGGCAAGGTCAGATACCTCTCTTGCGGTTTCCTGCATCGGAGCAAGGCCAAGAAGATCGCGGCTGCCTATTCTAAGGTATTCCTTATTTCTGTATTTTCTGAGAATATTGCCGAGTTCTTCGTGAGAATCCGCCGCAGTTGCCCAAACAGACAGCTCGGAGAGGAAAATATCGGTGTCTTTTACTATGGATAATTCGTTTTCGATAAAAAGTTTTTCGAGGTATACGGGATTTGCCGAAAGCATATGCGACAGGAATTCAGAAGAGCCGCAAAGCGTTGTCAGGCGTTCAAGATGTTTTTCCGTTTTGGCAAGTTCCTCGACGGCCGCGCTATCGGATACGCTGATTATCCTTTCGAGGTTTACGATGCAGTCGTCGGGTGAAGAAGAAAGCGAGGCAAGCTCGGTTATCCTGTCCAGTTTGTCCTTTAGCGCTGTTTGGTAAAGCGATTTCAGGTCTTTAAATATTTTTGCCGTATCGCCAAACCCGGCGGCTCTTAGCAGTTTTTCCGCTTCTTTTTCGTCGAGTTTTGTAATGCTGCTTGTCATATCGAAATATTAAACACCTTTTGGCGAAAAAAGGCAATATCGAGGCAAGGCGGCTTTTTTATCGCTGTAATCTGATATGCAATTATGGCGTGTCGGCAGAGCGTGTTACGGCGCGGTTATTTAAGCGGCACGTTATTGCTTCTCCATGCGTTCATGCCGCCGGAGACGTTTATTACCTTTTTGAACCCGAGACTAAGCATTACTTCCTGTGCCCCTTTGCTCCTTTTTCCGCTTCTGCACACAAGGAGATAGGTTTTTGTCTTGTCGAGTTTCGAGACCTTGTCCTTAAAATCCGAAGCAAGATAATCCACGTTAACCGCGTTTTCAACGTGGCCTTCGTTAAATTCCGCGGGTGTCCTTACGTCCAGGAGCACTGTGGAAGAATTTTTTTTCATGAGCTCGTATGCTTTTGCCGGGGTCATGTCGCTATCTTCGGCAAGGCCGCTACCCGGTATCGTTGCAATTACGGCAAAGGCCGCGGCGAATAACAGGCCAAAAAGGATTTTTCTTACTACCGTCATATTCAAAAATCTCCTGTTTAGAGATTATCCGGAAATCGATGGTGGGCGGTGCAGGGTTTGAACCTGCGACTTCCACCGTGTGAGGATGGCACTCTACCGCTGAGTTAACCGCCCGTATTTTATCCATATAGTATGCCTACTCCGTGCTTTGGTGTCAAGCCAATGTTTTTACATATTGCCAAAAAGCGGCGGTGCGGTTATAATTTTTTTATGCGCATATTAGGGCTGGATGTGGGCAACAAAAGGATAGGGGTGGCGCTTAGCGACCCCGGCGGCCTTATAGCCCAACCCTGTCTTGTCATAACAAGGCGCGGACTCGATGCGGATGTTGCCGAGGTGCTAAAGGCCGCTACGTTAAACGATGTCGAGAAAATAGTGGTCGGTCTCCCATACTCACTTGACGGCACGCTAGGGCCGCAGGGAGAAAAAGTATTAAAATTTATCGAAGCGCTCAAAAAAGCAACTTCGCTCGATATAGAGACATGGGATGAGAGGTTTTCCACTGCCGCTGTCGAGAGAACTCTTATAGAAGGAGATGTTTCGCGCGCCGACAGAAAAGGCGTGGTCGATAAGGTCGCGGCAGCTTTTATTTTGCAGGGTTATCTTGACTCAAAAGGCCCGAGGGAGTAGTATATGGGCCTTATCTTGGAATAGCGCGACAAAGAAGAGGATATGAAACTAGATAGAATCAAACTCATTACCATAGCCGCTTTTGCGGCAACGGCGGCAGCTGTTGCTGCCGTATATTTTTATGCATTGATTTTTATTCCTTTAAGCGGCGCCTCGGATATTCCGGCCGCAAAGACCGTGTTTATTCCAAAGGGCGCGAGCTTTCGGCAAATCGCCAATATCCTTGTAAAAGAAGGTCTTATAAAAAGTTCCAAAGGCTTTGATTACGCGGCCTCTATCAAAGGCGCGAAAAAGAGCCTGCAGGCAGGAGAGTATGAGCTCTCGAGCAACATGAGCCCCTACTCTATTTTATCGGTGATGGCTGCCGGAAAGGTAAAGCGCTACGCCGTTACCATACCCGAAGGCTTTAATATGTATGACGTGGCAGCAGCGGTTGCGAAGACAGGCCTTTTTAGCGCCGAAGAGTTTCTTAATAAGGCAACGGACAAAAAATTCATAGAAACATTCGGCATAGACGGCAAGGCAGGCGCCGGGTATTCCCTCGAGGGCTATCTCTATCCGGATACGTATTGGTTTACCAGGACCATGACAGTCGAGGACGCAATAAGGAAGATGGTTGGTCGGTTTAACGAGGTCTTTGATAATGACTTGCGCCGTAAGGCCAAGGAGCGTGGGTATACGTTAAAAGAGGCTGTTACCCTCGCCTCTATCATCGAGAAAGAAACGGGTGTTGTTTCCGACATGCCGCTTATATCCGCGGTGTTCACGAACAGGCTCTTAAAGGGTTACCGTCTGGAGAGCGACCCTACCACCATATACGGTATAAAGAATTTCAACGGTAATCTTCGTAAAAAGGATTTACAGGAGAAAACGCCTTATAATACATATTCCATCTTTGGCCTTCCCGCTGGCCCCATAGCCAACCCCGGAAAACAGGCGCTTATTGCAGCACTCGAGCCGGCAAAAGAGTCTTATCTTTACTTTGTCTCCAGAAATGACGGCACGCACCAGTTCTCGCGCACTCTTACAGAGCACAATAAGGCCGTCAACACCTATCAGAAGGAATACTTCAGAAAAAAGAAGAACAGCGGGCAGTAAACTTATTTAAAGCAGGTCGAGCTTTCCGGCAAGCCCTTTGCTAGAATGCACCTTACCCTCGAGGTCGACCACTATGACGTTTACGCCGCTAAACGACTCCGCAAGCTTCATGCCCTTTTCCTTACCAAGCACGAATACTGCTGTTGAGAGCGCATCGCCAAGGAGCGGGTCTTCGGAGACAATGGTTACGGCGTGGCATTTATCGGCCGGGAAGCCGGTTGCCGGGTCGAGTATATGGTGGTAGCGCTTGCCGTCCTTTTCAAAGAACCTCTCGTAATCGCCGGAGGTCGAGATGGCGCCGGCCGTTACCTTTAGCGTTCCGATAAGCTTGTCCGTTGCAAGCGGGTTCTTGACGCCAATCTTGAAGGGCTCCATCATTCTGCTGTCTTGATAAAGGTACATATCTCCGCCGGCATGCACTATGGCCCACTTGACCCCGGACTTTTTGAGTACGGTGAATGCCCTGCCCACGATGTAACCTTTTGCGACACCGCCGAGGTTTAGCACCATGCCGCGGTTCTTCAGTTCTATTGTAGAGGCAGCTTCGTTGATTTTTACATTTTTATAATTGACGAGGGGTAGAAGTTTTTTGATTTCCTCTTCATCCGGCACGGTCTTTGTTTCTCCGGAAAAGCCCCAGAGCTTTGCCAGAGCCCCGATGGTCGGATCGAACGCGCCGTTACTTTTTTCAGCAACCAGCAACGCGGTCTTTACGACCTCTATTGTTTCGGCAGACACCTTTACGGGCCCCTTGCCGGCGTTTGACGATACCTTCGATACGTCGCTCGAAGCTATATAGCTGCTGAGCAGTTTTTCAAGCCTGTCTATTTCTGCAAAGGCCTTGTCAGCCGCAACCAGGTTCTCGTCCTTCAGATCTATCTGAACGAGCGTGCCCATCTGCATGCGGGAGTAGGATTTTGTCTCCGTTCCTTTGCCGGAGAAAAGCACTATGGCCGCAAGCGTCATTATGGCCGCGGCAACGGCAAGTACGATTATTGCCGCTACTATTTTTTTCGTGGTCGAGTTTTTGTTGGCCATTAATAATGTGGGTATCCGGCAACGGGCCGGATGCGCGGTCAGTAAAGGTCTTCTTCGCCTTCGGTCTTTTCGAGTATGCCGAGAGGAGGCTCTTCCTCGTAGCGGCCTTTCATGAAGGAAGTTCTCTCGTTCTTGGTCTTGCATTCGACGCAAACCTTGGTAAACGGCAGTGCGCGAAGCCTCTCTTCGCCGATGGGTTCGCTGCATTCTTCGCAAAGTCCATAGTCAGGGTCGTTTAGATGGTCTATGGCGTCTTCTATTTCAAGAAGCCGTTCCCTCTCCCTGTCGCCAAGCGTAAGGGTGAGCTCGCGCTCTCTCTCATTGCTTGCGATGTCGTAAATGTCGCCGATTTCGAATTTGTCGGTATCGCTCTCGCTTCTCATCTTTAGGGCGAGCTCGTGTAAGAGCCTCGTTTTCTGGTTCTCGAGCTTCTTTAACATTTCCTTTTTAAAGGAACTCTTTTTTATAGGGGTCGGCTTTTTCGTGGCAATTGTTTTCTTTGCCGGTGCGGCCTTTTTTGGGGCAGAAACGCTCTTTTTCGGCAGAGCCTTCTTTTTGGCTGTTGGTTTGGTCTTCTTTTGGGTTTTCTTTTTGGCGGCCATAGAATTAAGAAGTATACTTTATTTGGCGCAGTTGTCAATAAATTTTTACCGCTTTTCCGGGTTTTTGTAACTCTTTTATCCGCCTCCCCCTGTTCCGGTTTTTTTCGGATTTTACCGGCCTCGTTGACATGGCTTTGGCCGTTACTATAGAATGTAGGTTCTCCTGTAACGTATGAGAAAATACGATGTCATAGTCATAGGCGCCGGACATGCGGGGTGCGAGGCCTCGCTTGCAGCGGCAAGGACGGGGCTTAAGACCCTTGTGCTTACCATCAGCCGCTCTACCATCGGCCAGATGTCTTGCAATCCCGCCATAGGCGGCATAGCAAAAGGGCATCTTGTAAAGGAGATAGACGCGCTTGGCGGCGAGATGGGCCGCGCCATAGACGACGCTTCCATACAATATCGCACGCTTAACGCCAGTAAGGGCATGGCCGTCAGGGCCACCAGGGCGCAGGCTGACCGTGCTCTTTATAGGGAGCGCATGAGAAAGGCGCTTGAGGCAGAGCCCGGCATAGAGATTGTCGAGGGCCTTGCCGAGGCGCTTATTATAGAGAGTTCCCCTCGCCTAAAGGTAACAGGTGTAGAAACCAACATTGGCGAATCTTTTTTTGCCAAGACCGTTATCATAACCGCAGGCACCTTCCTAAACGGCCTTATGCATATCGGCGCCAATAAAACACTTGGCGGCAGGGCCGGCGACATATCGAGCATAAAACTTTCCGAAAGTCTCCGTTTGCTTGGCCTTTCCATGGGCAGGTTAAAGACAGGCACCTGCGCAAGGCTCGATAGGAATTCAATCGATTATTCTATTCTCGAGGCGCAGCCCGGAGAAGTTGATGCAACTCCGTTTTCTTTTTCAAATGCCAAGGTGATAGAGGACCAGCTCCCCTGTCATATTACTTATACGAACGAAAGAACGCACCAGGTTATAAGGGAGAACATGAAGTTCTCGCCTTTATACAGCGGCGAGATAAAAGGCATAGGACCGCGTTATTGTCCTTCCATCGAAGATAAGATAGTTAAGTTTCCGGACAGAGCCAGGCACCAGATATTTCTTGAGCCAGAGGGCCGCGGTACCATAGAGGTCTATCCAAACGGGCTTTCAACGAGCCTTCCAGAGGAGATACAGCTTAAATTCATCAATACAATCAAAGGGTTAGAGAGCGCAAAGATACTTCGCCCCGGGTATGCCGTTGAATATGATTATGTGAACCCAACGGAACTTAAGCCAACGCTAGAGACAAAGGCCATAGACGGGCTTTATCTTGCCGGACAGATAAACGGAACGTCGGGGTATGAGGAGGCTGCTTCGCAGGGCCTTATGGCAGGGCTTAATGCGTCGCTAAAAATACGAAACCTCCCTCCCCTCATCCTCGATAGGAGCGAGGCGTATATAGGAGTGATGATAGATGACCTTGTGACAAAGGGCACGGCAGAACCTTACAGGCTTTTTACCTCAAGGGCTGAGTACAGGTTGCTTCTAAGAGAAGACAATGCGGACGCAAGGCTTACTGAAAAAGGCTTTAAGGCCGGGCTTGAGGGAAAAGAAGCATACGGTGCTTTTATAGAAAAAAGAAAACTGATAGAAGAAGGACTCCGCTTTCTAGAGACGGAAAAGATTTCCCCCGACACCCTCACCCTCGAACTTTTAAAAAAGCACGGGCTTGGGGAGGTAAAAAAGACGACTTCTTTAAAGGAGCTTCTAAGGCGCCCTGGAGTTTCGCCGGAAATGATAATCGGGTTTTATAAGGAAAGAAACCCCGTGTCCGATGCGTTGGCAAAGAATAAAGTGGTGCTTCGCTCAATAGAGGTCGAGACAAAGTACGAGGGCTACATAGCGCACGAGGCAGAGGCAGCGCGGTATTTCAAGCGCGACGAGGCCGTTACAATTCCAAACGACATTGCCTATGATTTAGTTCCGGGGCTTTCCCGTGAGATACGTGATAAGCTAAAGAGCATAAGGCCGGTATCGATTGGCCAGGCCGCAAGGGTTCCGGGCGTTACTCCTGCGGCAGTGTCCATGCTCATGGTGCATCTTAAGAAAACAGGGATGATATGACATGACAAGAACCGAGGCAAAACAGATTTTAAAAAGAGGTCTCGAAGAACTCGATATAAATGGCAGCGAAGATGTTTTGGAAAAATTTCTTGTCTATCTCGACGAGCTCAAGAAGTGGAACAAGAAAATCAACCTTACCTCTATAGAGGGCGACGAGGAGATAATAAAGAGGCATTTCCTTGATTCCCTTACGCCGTACCCTCTTATAAAGGAGGCATCGAGCCTTTTGGATATCGGGAGCGGGGGAGGGTTTCCGGGGCTGCCTTTGAAAATAGTCCTGCCGCACCTAAAGGTAACGCTCGTTGATTCAGTTGAGAAGAAGGTATTCTTTTTAAAGCACGCGATCCGCACCCTTGGTCTTGCTAATATCGAGGCGCTAAAATTACGCGCAGGAGATGAAGAATCAAAGGATATGTTCGGGTCTTTTGATTGTGTCATATCACGGGCCCTGACCAGCCTTTACGACTACTATCAAATTGGGCATCTTTATGCTAAGACCGCAGGAACGGTCATTGCCATGAAAGGACCCTTGGACAAGAAGCTTTCGGAGGAAATTAAAATTGTGCCTGAGCGGAATAAGTTTGAGGTCATTGAGAGTAAAACCCCGCTCTCGAGCATTAAAACCACCATTATAGTCTTTCGCCCACCCTTAATATAATCAAACGAGAATATATGGGTATAGTATTCCGAACTCTTTGTGTATAAGTATTGGAAAAAAGAATAGGAGAGCATAATTATGGGAGACAGGGCTCAAATAGCAATAAAATCTCAATATGAAAAAAACGGCGCAAAGGTTTATCTATATGGACATTGGATTGGCGTGAGGATTTATGACGTTCTTAAAACTGTAATCAAACGAGGCGCACAGCTTGACGATGCAGAATATCTTGCTCGAATCATCTTTTGCGAAATGATAAAAGGCGAAGAAGATACGGAAACCGGCTATGGTATTTCTACAAGCGCACACGGCGATATTGAGCATCCAATTCCCGTCTTGGATTGTGGAAAGCAAGAAATAACCTTTGAACCGGCACCGGATGGAGAAGAAAACCCCCCGGAAGGCTTTGTAATCACATTTAAGGATTTTATAAATTTTAATATTCCGCATAACTGGTAAAAAAGTCGATTCTCTTCTATGCAATGACAAAAGGAACCTAAATCTTCAGATGTTCCACGTGGAACATTTGGCCGTGGGTTGCTACCAAGGGCCGCCTTCTGCTGTATTATATTTCCGGGAATCCTAAATAAAGAATCAATAGCCCATAACCCTCTGTATTGCCATTAGCCCGGTTGGTCTTTGGCAGATGTTCCACGTGGAACATCTGACCGGAATTGTGGAAGTTTGATAATTGGTGCTCTTCTCTGTGCCTAAAAGACCTTGAAATAAGATATGGGTATGATAAACTACGGCCTGCGTTAAATTATGCGGCACATAGCCGGTCTTGGGTAAGGTGAATGGGAAAAATAATAGCTGTTGCTAACCAAAAAGGCGGGGTTGGAAAGACCACCACTGCCGTAAACCTTGCCGCAACCCTGGCTGTTGCGGAAAAGAAGGTCCTGCTTGTTGACTTCGATCCTCAGGGCAATGCCTCGAGCGGAGTAGGCGCAAAGGCAAATGGCAATGGCACGCCAGGCATATATGATGCCATTGTGAACGGCGAGGATGTTAGGACGCTTCTTAAGGATACCGAGATTTCGTATCTGAAGGTCGTGCCCTCTACCATAGACTTAATAGGCGCTGAGATAGAGCTGGTCGAAGATGAGGAGCGCGATGTAAAGCTCAAGAACTCGCTTGCGGAGATAAAGGCCGAGTTCGACTTCATATTCATAGACTGTCCGCCGTCGCTTAGCCTTCTTACCATAAACGCGCTTACCGCGGCCGATACAGTGCTCATACCTTTACAGGCAGAGTACTATGCGCTCGAAGGCATAAGCCAGATAGTCAGGACGATAGATTTAATACGTCAGCGGCTTAACCCGGCGCTTGAGATAGAAGGCGTTGTGCTGACGATGTATGATGCGAGAAATAATCTCTCCAAGCAGGTTGAGGACGAAATAAGGGCGCACTTCGGGGAAAAGGCGTATGCGACCATAATACCGAGGAACGTCAGGCTAAGCGAGGCTCCGAGCTTTGGTAAGCCGGTTATCCTCTACGATATAAATTCAAAGGGCGCGGTAAGCTACATGGACCTTGCGCGCGAGTTCGTCAATTTCCAGAGCAAGCATTGAAGGGGGCAGATGTCATGAAAAAGAAAGTGCTTGGCAGAGGACTTGGCGCATTGATAGGCGGAGCTCCTTCGGCAGCATCGCAGGCGCAGGGAGCGGCAACTGTGGATGCTTCCGGAAAGTACATGCTTTGTCCGGTTGAGAGGATAAGGCCCAACAAAAGGCAGCCAAGAAAGAATTTTGACGCGGCAGCGTTAGCGCAACTTGTTGATTCTATTAAAGAAAATGGTGTTATAGAGCCTCTTGTAGTAAGAAAATCAGGCGAGAGCTTCGAGCTTATAGCAGGAGAGAGAAGGTGGAGGGCCTCGAAGGCAGCAGGGCTTACCTCGGTACCGGTTGTTATTACCGATGCAACCGATATAAAAAGTCTTGAGCTTGCGATAATCGAGAACATACAAAGAGAGGACTTAAATCCCATAGAAGAGGCCGAGGCATACCAGAGCCTCGTTGACAACGGACTTACGCAAGAAGAGGTCGCGAAAAAGGTTTCAAAGGAAAGGGCAACGGTTACGAACTATTTGAGGCTTCTTCGCCTGCCGCCTGAGATAAAGGACGAGGTTGTAAAAAGCTCCATAAGCATGGGGCATGCGAGGGCAATACTTTCCCTTGAAGGCCATGCCCAGCAGCGCGAGCTCTGCAGGCAGATACTAAAGAAAGGGCTTTCAGTAAGACAGGCCGAGTCGCTTGCTGCTTCGGCAGCGAGAAAGCAGAACCCTTCGAAGGCAGGCAAGAAGTCCCGCCATGCCTTTCCTGTGGAAGAAGAGCTTAGAAGGGTGTTTGGCACAAAGGTTTCCGTTGTTGACAAGAACGGCAAGGGTAGGATAGAAATAGAGTATTATTCGGCGGACGAGAGAGAGCGCATCCTTGCCATGCTTACGCGCAAATAATAAAAACGGCTTGAACCTCAAAAAAGGGGATTGAAAAATGTTTAAGAAAAAAACAGCAGAGCAGCCTGTTACCGAAGCTACCGGATACATCGGAAGCGGGACATATATAGAAGGTAAGGTCCGTTATAACGGCACGCTCAGGATAGACGGGCATTTTAAGGGCGAGATAGAGTCCGAGGGATTCTTGATAGTGGGCGAGAGGGGCAAGGCCGAAGGCGTGATGAAGATAGACAATGCTCTTCTTTGCGGCGAGGTGAGAGGCTCTGTTATAGGAAAAGATAAAATAGAATTGAGGTCCCCGGGGCGCATATACGCCGATATCCAGGCGCCGACGATAATCATGGGCGAAGGTGTGCTTTTCGAGGGCAGCTGCGTGATGGTTAAAAAGCCCGGCACCGGGCCAAAAGAGCCGGTCGAGATATCCACCGATTATGATGGCAAGAAAAAATAATTTTCTTATAAGCGGACAGGGTGAATAGAAAAACGGTTTTTTTGAATTATAAAAGCCTTATTGCGTCAGCGGTTGTTGCGCTGATTTTTGTTTTTGCCGGAGCCGCAGTTTCCGCTGTAGCTGAAAAAAGCAACGCGCCCTATGACATAGTCATAAAGAACGGCCGCGTCATGGACCCGGATACGAACTTCGACGCGATGGGCTATAATGTCGGCATCAGAGGTTCAACCATTACGGCTGTCACAAAGGACGATATAAAGGGCACAATCGAGATAGATGCAAAGGGCCGCGCCGTTACTCCCGGATTTATTGACGTGCTTTCTTACGACCCGATTGAGTACGGCGTAAAGTACAAGATATCGGACGGCGTTACCACAAACCTCGCGCTCCACGGCGGAACGGTGAAGATGGGGCCGTGGTACAAAAGCTTCGAAGGAAAAACAGCCGTTAACTTCGGGGCCGCGTTTTTTTACATGGCTGCCAGGGGAGAGCTTGGCATCTCCATTTATAAGGCGGCAACCGGAGCTGACATAGAAAAACTGAAAAAGACGGCTCAAAAGGCCCTTGACGACGGGGCCCTTGCCATAGGCATAAGCCTCGAGTACGCGCCGGGCATAACTGCGGAAGAAGTCGAGGCAATGGCAAGGATAGCGGCCGCTTATAAGGTTCCGGTCTTTTTTCACGCAAGATATTCGGACATGGAGGAGCCGGGCACGAACTTCGATGCGCTAAGGGAAATCATAGATGTCGCGAAAAAAACGGGCGCGGCCGTACACGTTGACCATATAAACAGCACCGGCGGCACCTTCTCCATGAACGAATCCGTTGCCATGGTAAAAAAGGCAATTGCCGATGGCATTGACATAACGGCGTGTATTTATCCGTATGATTACTGGGCAACGCATCTTAACATGGCAAGGTTCGACGGTGACTGGCAAAAACGCTTCAGGATAGGTTATAATGATTTGCAGCTTGGCGCCTCGACCGAAAGGCTTACTGAGGAAAGTTTCAAGAAATACAGAAAGCAGGGCAAGCTCGCTGTTGCATACGCAATACCCGCGGAGGATGTCGTAGCCGCGATAAAGGCGCCGTTTGTGATGATAGGGAGCGACGGTATTTTAAACCCCGGAAACAACAATCACCCGAGAGGGGCAGGCGCGTTCGTAAGGACGATTGCGGTTTATGCGAGGGAAAAAAACGTTATTACTCTTATGGAAGCAATAGCAAAGATGACCATAATGCCGGCAAAGAGGCTTGAGCGCGGAGCGCCTGTGTTCAAAAAGAAGGGCAGGCTCTCCGTTGGCGCCGATGCCGATATACTTATTTTTGACCCGGAGAATGTCAGGGATACCGCGACGGTTGTCAAGCCGAACTCGCATTCCGTTGGCATGGATTATGTCATAGTCGGCGGCGTTATCGTTAAGGACGAAAACGGCGTTAGAAGGAATGTAGCGCCCGGGCGGGCGCTTAAATCCTCGAGATAGGCATAGGTGTATTTCCGGCGTTTTGGCCGATAAATTTAATATACAAGGAGCAAAACATGTCCAATATAGAGACAAAGAAAATATGGATGGACGGAAAACTCATAGATTGGAAGGACGCGACAGTACACGTCCTTACCCATTCGCTGCACTACGGGCTCGGCGTGTTCGAAGGGGTGCGCTGCTATAAGTGCGAAAACGGCAAGAGCGCGGTCTTTAGGCTAAAGGAACACACAGACAGGCTCTTTGATTCGGCGCACATAATGCAGATGGAGATACCGTTTACAAAAGACGAGATAAACAAGGCCGTGGTCGAGACCATAAAGGCCAATGACCTTAAAGAGGCCTACATAAGGCCGCTTGTGTTTCTCGGAAGCGGCGGCATGGGCGTGCTGCCAAAGCAGAACCCCGTGCGCGTGTCCATTGCAGTGTGGGAGTGGGGCGCTTACCTCGGGGAAGAGGGTATCTCGAAGGGCATAAGGACGAGGATATCGTCATTTACGCGCCATCACGTGAACGTTTCGATGACGAGATCCAAGACCAGCGGCCATTACGTGAATTCCATACTTGCCAAGCGCGAAGCCATAAAGGACGGGTATGACGAAGGCATTCTTCTTGATACCGAAGGCTACGTTGCCGAAGGGAGCGGAGAAAATATCTTCATCGTAAAGAACGGGGTTCTAAAGACACCGCCGCTTACCTCCGTGCTAAACGGCATCACCAGGGACTCGGTGCGCCGCATTGCAGAGGACATGGGCATGACGGTCGTTGAGCAGCGTTTCACCAGGGACGAGCTCTATATCGCGGACGAGGCGTTCTTCACAGGAACGGCTGCCGAGGTTACGCCTATTAGAGAGGTCGATAACAGGAAGATAGGCGAGGGTAAACGCGGCCCGGTAACGGAGAAGATACAGACAACGTTCTTCGATGCGATAAAGGGCAAGAGTAAAAAATACGAAAGCTGGCTGACGTATTTCTAGATTCAGCTGCTTAAAAGACATAACTCAAAAGGCTGCTTGTAAAGGCAGCCTTTTGTTTTGTTTAAGTAAAAATTTTGCGCAACCCGGTAAGAGATTTTCCTTGTCAAAGCAGGGTATTTCTTATATTATTTTAGATAGAATCATTTTATTTTCAATAAGTTACGTTTCTTTTAGATATCATAGCCGGCATAGCAAATGCGTTTAACCTTGCAAAGTCTTCCGGCGTTTATCCAATTAGGAGAAGCAAATGAATGCCAAGAAAAAGATATTGGCTCTCGATGACCAGAAGCCAATGCAAAATATTTTGAATTTTGCATTGAAAAAGGAATTCGATATAACCGTTGTCGACAAGGCGCGTAAAGCAATCGAGAAGTTAAAGGCAGAAAAATTCGATATGGCGCTTTTGGACATTGCGCTCGACGGCGACGAGACCGACGGCATCGGGGTTGCCGAGCAGCTGCAGGCCCTTGCAATAAACGTTCCGATAGTATTTCTTACTTCATTTTCAAAGGAAAGTCTCGACGAGGAGCAGCTTGCACGCATAGGCAGGCTTACGAATCTGAAGTTCTACCAGATAAAACCGATAACCCCGCACGAATTGATAGATAAAATAAAGCAGACCATCGGTTAAGCGGCGGTATTGCGGTTTTTTGACGCTTGGAAATTTTCTGTATTTTTTACATATTGCGGCAGGAGTTATTTTATGCCGAAATCGGACGGTTCTATCCCTAAATTCAAGATAAACGTGCAAAAGCTGACCAGAGGTTTTTATTTTGCCTCTGCCGCAGCCGTTGTCATTTCCGCTTTGATAATCTATGCCGTTATGTCCATGTGGGCAAAGGTCGCCGTTGTCAAGGACGGCTCCATTCCACAGCTTGTCGAAACACAGTACACGGTTATTTCCATAGACGGTACCGCCATGATGCTGGAAAAGTACTTTGATGCGCAGACCCAAGGCGCTAAGGTTGTCCTTCTCGACGCGCTTAGCGAAACCAACGATATTTTCAAAAAAGACGTGGATAAATTGATGGTCCTTATGGATGACGAAGAGGACCGGGAAATAAAGGAAAAGATAATGGCGGCCACCAAGGATTATCTTTCGATGTTCGCTTCCGGACATCCGAACCCTTCGGAGGCATTTCCGAAACTTCAAAGGCTCAAAATATCTCTTGCCGAGCTTCGTGAGTTCGTTCTTACGAAAATAGACAGGGACTTAAAGGCCGCGGAAGCCGCCAAGAACAGGGCGCTTATAATAATAATCGCGCTTTCGGTTATATCCGTAATAGGCATGTTTTTCACGACAGCCGTGCTTGCCGGGTTCATAAGCCGCCCTATTACGGATGTTGCCGGCAAGCTGGTGAAAAATTCGCGCACTATCGGATACGTTTCAATGGAATTGATGGACGGCGTCAAGGCGCAAACCAGCAGGGTCGCGGCCGCAGATAAGAGCCTGGACGAAATGATAAACGGCATCATACGCGGCGATATGGCGAAGAGTGTCGAAAAACAGGCGGAGATATCCGCCGCGTTCTCTGAATTCTTAAGACAGTTTGTCGAGCGGACGTCGGCTGAGATAGCCATGGGCATGATGTCGGTAGCCGAGCAGTCCATGGCCGTGAGAAAAAACGTTGCCGCGTTTTTAAAAGAAATGACAGATATCGAACGAAACATAAAGCTTCAAAGCGGCGCGGTCGAGGCCATAATAGGCGAATTAAAAAAGATGCGCGCGTCAAATGAAATAATAAGCGGTATGGATGTAATGGAAAAAGAGGCCGTAAAGCTGTTGGCGCTTGTCGGGACATCGGTCGAATCCGTAAACAAGCAGATAAAGCTCGGGATTTCGGTCGACGAGGCCCTTGGGGATTCCGCCGCGATAATAGACTCGGTGTCCGAACATACCAAAGAGGCCTCGGATGCCGCAAGAAAGATAAACGATATGATGGATGATCTAAGAGAGACCGTTACCAACATCAGGGGCGGCACAGGGCTTCTTGAGAAACGAAGCAGCGAGGTGGCGGCTCTTTTTGCGAGCATCACGGAACAGGTTAACAGTAATATGGATGGAGCAAGAAAGCTCGAGGACGTGGCCGTTGCCATTAAAGAGGTTACCGGAAGGCTCTCGGTAATCGTCAGGGGAGAGGACGTTATGGCTGATGCCGGCGATAAGCAAAACGAGGTAACAAGATAGTTTTACGGGGAGTTATTTGCGGCAAGAGGGCAGTGTTGGTTTATGCTTACTGTTTTGGCGTCTCCGGCGCGGTTTCTTCCGGTTTTTTCTCTGCGGTTTCTGTTTTGGCGCAAAACGCCGGCTTTATATCCTTCCATTCGGAGTCCGGGAAAATCGGCGTTGTGTTAAATGTTTGTCCCGCGATTTTTTTCTCGATGTTTTTTATCCTGTCGCCTGTCATAGGATGCGTTGAAATATAGCGCAGCGCCTCCGGCATCTTCGGGTCTTTTTTTTCCAAAGTCGAGAAAAATGTTTTCAGGGCAGCCGGGTCTATGTCGGATTTTATCAGCAGTTCGACTGCTTCGCTATCTGCTTCTTCCTCGAGAGTTCTGCTGTAGTTTGTGATGGATAGAATCATCGCGGCATTTGCCGCCACGCTTGCGTCGCCCAAAATCGCGGCAAATAGAAAGCTCGTAGACAGGCTCTGAATAATGTATTTTGTCGCATGTTTTTTAAGAACATGCTGGAACTCGTGGGCAAGGACGGCTGCCAGTTCCTCCGGGGAATTTGTCGCCTCAATGAGCCCGGTAAATACGATTATGTGCCCGCCTGGAGCCGCAAGGGCGTTTACCATTTTGTTTTTTGCGACGTAGATTTTGAAGGTATACGGGTTTTCCGGAATGGATTCGTTTAAGCGGCGCACCATCTCGTCCATGTACTTTTTAAGGTCTTCGTTTTCGCAGAGCCTTTCTCTTTCGGTCAGGTTTTTTACCACCGAGGCCCCGAGACGCTCCTCCCATTTTACCGGAATGTGCGCTGCTATCCTGGATGCTGCGGCAGGAATGCCCCAGAAATGGAGCGCAATAAGGGCGGCAAAGGAAATAAGCGAGAGTACCGCTATAATTGCGGTACGCTTTTTGCGTATTTTGGAGCCGTGAAATCTGTTATCCGGGGAGACTGCCATAAGGGCCTTTAAAAACTCTTCGCCTTCCACGAGCACCGAGGCGCCTTTATATTCGAGCCTTACGGGTTCCCCCTTGAAAAACCCCTGAGTCTGCTCTATGTTTGCGAGCGGCCATTCGTAAGTAGTCTTGCTTTTGAGTTTTATAAAAAGAGATGAGGCGGACAGAGAAACAATGCACGGCTTTTTTCCTGCCGTGCGGCCGTCGTAGTAAAACGCCTGCCATGAGGTCTTTGTCTGCATGATATTTTGGGACGCGTCTTTGTCCTAGATTCCGAAGCCGAAATCCATTTCAAAGCTGTCCATAAGGCCTTCACCGGTTGCCGAGGCCTGGTCGGCCGTTTGTCTTATTTTTTCGAAGTCGACCGTGCCTTCGAGAGAGAGATTTTCAATATTAAAGCGCATGCGGCGGGCCAGCACCCAAGGATATGCTATCCATGCGGTGAATATCAGTATAAGGTAGTTTGTTATTTCGAAGCCTATATATTTACCTGGCGTTATGGAGCATTTGAAGCGCATATTGTCGAAGGTGGTGTGTTCCCAGTCGTAGCGCACGCGTTTTGCCCGAAACCACAGTCCCATGATGCCGAGGGTCGGTATGAAAAGAAGCATGGTAATGACCCAGGAGCCTATAAGGTCGCCTCCCTTGCCGTCGTATGCAAACGGCGTTGAACCGTATCTGGTGTTGCCTCTGAGAAATTCCTGCATCGATGCGTGTAAATACGGGTAATAGATGCTGAATGTGATGCCTGTAAGAAAGTAGCCAAGGGCGAAGACCTTGAAGCATTGGCCGATGGAGCCGGTAAAGGAAAATTTTATTCCCTGCCAGGTCGTGCGCGTAAGTTTATACCTGCGCGAGCCGACCAGGGCTATCGGAACAAGGAGAAGAAAACCGAGAAGCGATAATATGCCGAAGACAGGGCTTACAAAGGTTGATAGCTGGTTGGGAATAACTATAAGGATAGCAAGAAGGCCAACGGCTTTGAGCCACCCTATAAAGAGCTCGAGCCCCGTGCCTGTGAATTGAAAACGGTCGCCGAGGAATTCGGTTTGTCCGTAGATATATTTTCTTATTTTTATTTTTCCCCAGAAGTAATATATGCCAAGCGTTGCCGCGGATAAAAGCATTGTGACAAGGTACAGGATAAATAGCTGTTCACCGCTTCCGCGAAATGCCGGGCTCTCTTTGATATTTTGCGGCGCGTTTGCCGTTGGCGGCGGGGCTTTGTGGCCGGTGTTATCGGCCTGATAATAGGCGATTGTTTTTTCGGCCGAGGCTGCGCCTGTAAAAGGCGGCGGCGTTGATGCGGCTGCGGGTCTTAACAAAGGAAACTTGTTGCCGCATTGTTTGCAGACAACGCGCACGGCATTGGCCGGAATAAGCGATTCGTCTACGTCGTCGGTATGAGAGCAGCTTGGGCAGGTAATTATCACAAAGGCACCGGAGCGAAAGGTATTTTTTAGCGAAAAGCTCTTTAAAATTTATACCATTTGAAAGTTTAAAAGTCAAAAGGGAATGTTTCGGGCATGGAAAATTTCTTCTTTCATTAATGCCGTATTTTTTGTATTATATCGTAAATTCATATCAAAGCTCGGAGCGTACAGGTATACAAATGAAGCCATCTGCCGCAAAAACAGGGGTATTGAGCTTTCAGGAGCTTAAGGCCGCGGTAAAGAACGGTTGGATAAAGACCTTAAACGGCGTTGAAGAAGCGCAGATACAGCCTGCGAGCATGGATCTAAGGCTCGGGCCAAAGGCCTACAGGCTTGTTTCGAGCTTTCTTCCCGAGAGCGGCGCTGTAAGCGATAAGCTGAAAACCACCGGTAATTATCATTCCGACCTCGTTATGTACGAGGTAGACATAAGCAGTGGCGGCATACTGGAGAGGGGAAGCGTTTATCTTATCCCTCTTATGGAAGAGCTTGTGCTGCCTGCGAATGTAGAGGGTAAGGCCAACCCCAAGTCTACGACCGGAAGGCTCGACGTATTCGCGCGCGTGATAACCGATAGAAACCCGAGGTTCGATGAAATACCGGCAGGGTATCGCGGGCGGCTTTATCTTGAGGTAATGCCGAGGTCGTTTACCATAAACGTCAAGGCAGGGCTTAGCCTCGTGCAGCTAAGACTTAGGCGCGGCGACTGCACCATCAAGGATGACAAGCTAAAGGAGCTTAATAAAAAAACCAGGCTCATATATGACGGCGATAAGCATATAGATAACGATAATGTCAGGATATCAAACGGCATATTCATGGGTGTTGACCTTGCGGGCGAGAAAAACAGCCCTGTAATAGGGTATAAGAGCAAAAGAAACAGCCATGTTGTTGATTTAACTAAGAAAAATTACTATAATATAGACGAATTCTGGGAACCTATACATAGGAACAGCAAGGGCACTCTTATACTCGAACCCGAGGAGTTCTATATACTCGCTTCAAAGGAAAAAATCCGGATACCTGCCGGGTACGCAAGCGAGATGGTGCCTTATGAGGCAGGCTCGGGCGAACTAAGGACGCATTATGCCGGGTTCTTTGACCCGGGGTTCGGGTTTGGCAAAAAGGGAGAACTAAAGGGCACAAAGGCCGTGCTCGAGGTAAGGGCGCACGATGTTCCGTTCATGATAGCGCATGGCCAGACTTTTTGTAAGTTGTTTTTTGAAAAGATGAGCCAGACGCCGGATATCGTTTACGGTCCGAAGATAGGTTCGTCATATCAGTACCAGACCATAACCCTCAGTAAACAGTTCAGGAACGGTTAGGGCGCCAAGCCGCTTATAGGAGCGCTTGGTGTCCGCAACGACATGGCAAAACCCGAAGAAAAAAAACGAGGGATAAAGACCGAGCTCGCGGGCGTGTTTTTCCTGACACTCGCGCTTTTATCGGCGCTTAGTCTTATATTTTACCACGCAGGTGTTGACCCGACGCAGGGGGTGGGGCTTCTCGGAAATAACATTACGTGGATGATGTTTGCTGGCATCGGCTACAGCGCGTATTTCTTTCCGCTGCTTCTTTTCTTTCTTTCCTTTGTATTTCTTATAAGGCACGGCGAGGGGTTTAACATAGCAAAGGCCCTTAGCCTTGTTCTTTTCTTTACCGCGTCGTGTGCGATATTTTCTTTTATCTTCGACGGCGCCGTGGCAGGCGGCGTTTTCGGCGAACTTATTGAGAGAAATCTTGCTGGGTACGTCGGCAAGGCAGGCGGCATAATCATATTCAGCGCGGTATTTCTTGTTTCTCTTAGAATAGGCACCGGACTTCCGGTCATACAGATATTCGATAAAACAGCGAGAGCGCTTTGGTTCGTTACAAAGGGCGTTTACGGCGCTGGGCGGTTTTTCGGCAAGAAGGCGGCAGAGCTTAAGAAAGAAGAGATTGAAGCGGAAAAGCCGAAAAAGCAGGCAAAGGAAAAACCCGAGACAGAAGAAGCCGCAAAAGAGCCTGTGCAGGAAAAGAAGGCGGAAAAGCGCGCGCCAAATATCGTTACGCTCGAGCAGGAAAAATCGAAAAAGAAAAAGGCCGAGCCGGTACAGGAAGAACTCGGCTTTACGCAGTCTACGGGCGGAGCCTACCAGCTTCCGTCGACAACCCTTCTCGAGGCTCCGGAAAAGGAACAGGCGGCCGCTGATAAGGAAGTGCTTCTTACCAATTCGAAGATACTCGAGAAAAAACTCAAGGACTTCGATGTCGACGGCTCGGTTGTCGAGGTCCGGTTTGGCCCGGTTGTCACGACCTACGAGTTCGAACCCGCCCCGGGCGTAAAGGTCAACAAGATAGTCAACCTCGCAGACGACCTGGCGCTCGCGCTTAGGGCGCATTCCATACGCATACTTGCCCCGATCCCGGGGAAGGCTGTCGTGGGAGTAGAGGTGCCAAACGTCTCCAAGTCCAGTATAACGTTAAGAGAGATACTGGAAGGCCAGGACTTCAAGAAAAACAAAAGCAGGCTTTCGCTCGCGCTCGGTAAGGACATCTCCGGAGAGCACTACGTTGCCGATCTCGCGAAGATGCCGCACCTTCTCGTTGCAGGAGCAACGGGCTCGGGTAAAAGCGTTTCCGTAAACGTCATGATACTTAGCATCCTTTTCAAGGCCACTCCCGAAGAGGTTCGCTTTCTTATGGTGGACCCGAAGATGCTCGAGCTTTCCATATATGACGGCATACCGCACCTTCTAAAGCCTGTTATAACCGATGTTAAACGCGCAAATACGATGCTTCGGGGCGCTGTCGTTGAGATGGAGCGAAGGTATAAGCTCATGAGCGAGCTTGGTGCAAAGAATATAGAAGGCTATAACGCGCTCGTTGCCGAAAAACCCGGGCATTCGGATACGGACCATAAGAAGCTTCCCTTTATAGTGGTGGTCATCGACGAGCTTGCCGACCTGATGATGGTAGCGGGTAAGGATGTCGAGGACTCTCTCGTGAGGCTTTCGCAGATGGCAAGGGCCGCCGGCATACATCTTCTCGTGGCAACGCAGAGGCCCTCGGTGGACGTCATAACCGGGCTCATAAAGGCTAATTTTCCGGCGCGTATTTCATTTCAGGTGCCGTCGAAGACCGATTCGCGCACCATACTCGATGCCGGAGGAGCGGAGGCGCTCCTTGGTCAGGGCGATATGCTCTTCATGCCGCCCGGCGCGGGAAAGCTTTTGAGGCTGCACGGTTGCTATGTGTCCGAAAAAGACATAAAGAAGGTCACGGACTTCTTAAAAAAGCAGGGTAAGCCTGTTTATCATGATGAGATAATGGATGAAAAGACCGTTGAAAGGATTGCCGAGGCCGAGGACCTAGGCGAGGAGTTCATGGCCAAGTACATGGAAGCGGTCGAGATGGCGCAGAAGATGGAGATGATATCCACTTCTTATATACAAAGGCGTTTTCGCATCGGATATAACACTGCAGCGCGCATAATAGAGAAGATGGAGCAGGACGGGGTCGTTGGGCCTGCGCAGGGCAGCAAGCCCAGAGAAGTCATAAAAAGAGGAATAGGCGAGTAGATGAAAAAGGTTTTTTTGAAAACAGGCGCAACACTTGTTGCCGCAAGTATTATTTTTATTTCAACGGCTGCGTCTGCTTTGGATATCAAAGAAGTCATCAAAGGCGTGCAGAGCAAATATTCCGGCATAAGCACGGTGCAGGCTTCCTTTAAGCAAGACACATATTATAAGGAGCTAAAGCAGCGCGATTCTTCCACCGGCAGCGTGTCCCTTAAGAAACCGGGGAAGATGAAGTTCGTATATAAAGACCCGATACAGGACGAAATCCTAAGCGACGGTAAAAAGTTCATATACTATCAGCCAGACATTGCGCAGGCAGTAGAGTCGCCGCTTACCGAAGGCCCGCCTGCGGTTGCGATAGGGTTTCTCATGGGCGAGGGAGATTTCGAAAAAGATTTCAATGCCTCTGATTTGAAGAAAACAGAGAGCGGTTATGCGTTTACTCTTGCGCCAAAGGAAAAGGACAGGGTAATAAAGTCGATACGCGTTGAAACGAGCGATGAGTTTCTGGTCTTCAAGGTCGTTGTCGACGATGCATACGGCGGCGAGACGACCATGACGCTCACGAACATTCGCGTTAACGAGGATATAAAGGATAGTTTTTTCAAATTCAAAACGCCAAAGGGCGTTAAAATCATAAAACCGTAGAAACCTAAAATATAGCGGGAGGTGTTTTATGCCGTCGTTTGACGTGGTATCAAAGGTGGATGAGCAGGAGATAGACAACGCAGTGAATCAGGCAATCAAGGAAATGGGGCAGCGTTACGACTTCAAGGGCTCCAAGTCCGAGATAAAGTGGGAAAAGAAGGGCGAGATAGTGATGATAGGCGATGATGACATGAAGCTCGAGGCGGTAAAGGACATGCTGCACACCAAGCTTGCAAAGCGCGGCGTGCCGATAAAGGCCCTTGACTACGGCAAGGTCGAGGAAATATCGGGCGGCTTGAAAAAACAGGTTGCGAAGATTGTGCAGGGCATACCGCAGGAAAAGGCAAAGGAGATAGTGAAGATAATAAAGGATTCGAAGTTAAAGGTGCAGGCGCAGATACAGGGCGACCAGCTTCGTGTCACAGCCAAGCAGATAGACGACCTTCAGGAGGTTATCGGGATGCTCAAAACAAAATCGCTCGATATAGCGCTCCAGTTCGTCAACATGCGGGCGTAGGAAAAAGAGGCGCCCCTTGCGATACCGTGCGACACAAATAGGAACGGCCGCTTTAGCGGCCGTTCTTTGTTTTCTGGCCGCTGCTTCTTACGCTGTGGCCGATGAAAAAGCAGCTCCTGCGGCCTGGGTCACGGTTACAAGTGGCGACCTGGTTGAAATACTTAGGCACGGCAATACGATAAAACCTTCCATAGGCACGGAGGTGCTGGTAAACGACGAGATACGCACGGGAAAGAAAAGCGGCGTTACCATTCAGTTCGCGGACAACTCGGTCATAACCGTTGCCGAGCAGAGCAGCATGGAACTTACAGAGTGGTATTTCAATGAAACGGAAAAAACCAACCGCATAAGCACGCGGCTCAAAAAAGGGCGCATGAGAGGGTTTCTTAACGGGCTTTCGAAGGACAATTCCAAAATGACAGTCGAAACGAAGATGATAATTGCCGGTATAAAAGGAAGCGAGATGTCTGTTTGGGAAGAAGAGGAAAGCGGGGATGTCGGCGTTGCTGTGCACGAGGGCTCGGGCTTTGTCGAAGCGCTTGGCGAAAAAATGCAGGTAGCGCGCATGGTGGATGCCGGCCATATGCTGACGGCCAAGACAGGCGAAGTGCTCATGGGGCCGGTGAAGATAACGGCAACGGCGCTAAAGGAACTTAATAAGCTCATTATTATAAGAAAGGACGATCTGATAAAACTTTTGAAGGCAGGGGCCAAGGTGGTGTATAAGGGCGGCGAATTGATAGTGCAGGGCGGAGCAGTCGTTGGCGAAGTGGCCTTAAACGGCGTAAAAAAGGTTTCCGAAACAGCAGCGAACACCGCATCGGAAGTTATAGAGACAACTGTTGATATGGCAAGCGGGGTTAAGCGCGTGGCCGGTGATGTTCTTGGCTCCGGTGATAAGGATGCGCTTGGCACGGCGCCGCTGAAAGGGATGAAGGCAGGAGCTGCCTTGGCAAGGGGATATGAGCAAAAAGTGGATTGAGATAAAGGCCTCCGGGCCTGCGAAGGGCAAGGACGATGTCGTCGATATTGTCGTGGCAGCCGGCAGCCAGGGCGTGTTCGAGGAGGAGGAAAGCGGGCGGCCTCTTGTAAAGGCGTATCTCTTGCCGGAGAAAAAGGCCGAGATAGATAAGATAGAAAAGGCCTGCGCCAGGTTCAATTGGAGTCTTACCGTTACCGATTATAATGATTCGGGGTGGACGAAGAAGTGGAAAAAATTCATCAAGCCCGTGAAGGTCGGCACTGTGTTTGTAGCGCCTACGTGGACAGCCAGGATTCCCAAGTCAGTGCGCCATATCATAAAAATAGACCCGGGCATGGCCTTTGGCACCGGAACGCACCCAACGACAAAGAACTGCATACGCGCTATCTACGATATTTCCCTGAAAAGGTCGAAGGCGGCGCTTGGGAAAACAAAACTCCTCGATGTCGGCACGGGAAGCGGCGTGCTGGCGCTTGTTGCGATTCGCCTTGGGTTCGGTTCGGTTGCGGGCATTGATAACGACCCTATTGCAGTGAAGGTTGCAAAGGAGAATGCGGAATTAAACGGTTTGAAGGTAAAATTCTCGGCAACTTCGCTTGGCCGTGTGACAGGACGCTACGATGTTGTTGTAGCAAATATCCTTGCCGAGACTTTAAAGAGAATAAAAAAGCCGCTTTGCGTGAAGGTAAAAAAAGAAGGCCTGCTTGTTCTCTCCGGCATACTTAACGAAGAGGCGGCATCTGTTGTCGCCGCGTACGTAAAGGAAGGGTTTTCTCTTAAAAAGAAATACGTGACAAAGGAATGGTCGACATTGCTCCTTGAAAAGGCCGGTAAAAAGTGAGACGGTTTTTTGCCGAAGGACTTAAAGAAACCGACAAGGACTTCGAACTCGCGGGCCAGGAGTTTAAGCATCTTAGGGATGTGTTGAGGCTCGAGCCCGGGGATGCCGTTGTTTTGTTCGACGGCAAGGGGCTTGAGGCAGAGGGAGCGATAAAGAGCATAGGTAAGGCAGCGGCCCTGATAGACGTAACAAAGATAAATAATGTCGTGAGGCCCGATAGGATATCCATAACGCTTCTTCAGGCCCTTACAAAGGGCGATGTGCCGGAATTTGTCGTTGAAAAGGCAACAGAGCTTGGCGCGGCACGGGTTGTGTTTTTTGCGGCAAGGAGAAGCGTTATAACGCTCGATGAAGAGAATAAAAAAAAGAAGCTCGAGAAATTCAGAAAAACAACCATAGCAGCCGCAAAGCAGTGCGAGAGAACGCGCCTTGTAGATATAGAGATAAAAAGCTTCGAAGAGGCCCTTAAAGAAGCGGCCGAATTAAAGGTGCTCTTTTACGAGGACTCGACGGATATGGTACTTAAAAACGTCCTCAGGGAAAGGTCTTATAAAAGTCTTTCTCTCTTGATAGGACCCGAGGGTGGTTTTGAAAAAGAAGAAGTCGAGGCTGCGAAGGCTGCGGGTTTTAAGGTTATATCCCTTGGTACGCGTGTTCTAAGGGCCGATACCGCTTCGGTTGCGGCCCTCTCGATTGTTCAGTATGAGCTCGGGGATATGGGACAGGCTACTTGACGCTAAGGATTTTTACTTCGAAGTTAAGGGTCTTTCCTGCAAGCGGATGGTTCGCGTCGACTATGACGGTATTTTCCCTTATCTCGTGCACTCGTAGAGACACGCGCCTGCCGTCCTCTGTTTCGCCCTGAAGCATGCAGTTTACGGCCTGCGCTTCCTTTGGCACGTTCTCGCGCGGCACTTCCTGGAATTCTTCCGGGTCAACGGGCCCGTAGCCCTCTTCGGGCGATACGGTTATCATCTTCATGTCTCCTGCCTTCATGCCGAGTATCTGGCGGTCGAGCCCCGGGATTATCATGCCCGAGCCCTGGAGCAAGTTAAGCGGCTTGCCGCCGACATTGGAGTCTATTATCGTTCCGTCGTTTAGCGTTAGCGTGTATTCGAGGGAAACCATGCTTCCGTTTTGGATTGCCATTGAGAAGTTCCTTTCTGCATTGTTTTTTTGCCGGGAATTATAATACCTTCGGGCATGGTCAAAAGCAAGAAATTAAGCGTCGTTTATGCGGCGGGCCTTGACAACAGGGCGGGTTGGCCATAGATTAATAGTGTAGAACCAAGGAGATATGGCGTGAGGCTCGATAAGTTCACCATAAAATCGCAGGAAGCGCTGCAAAAGGCCCAGCACTTTGTAGAGGGCTCGAAAAGGCAGGAGATAACCGTCGAGGACATGCTCCTTGCGCTAATTGAGCAGGAGGGCGGCGTTGTTACCCCGGTGCTTGAGGCAATTGGCGCGAATGTCAGGCTGATTGCTTCGCAGTTAAAGGAAGTTGTAGAGAAAATCCCAAAGGTCTACGGTGGCGGCGAAGCGGCAGGGATATCAAGGGCCCTTAGAGACCTTCTTATAGAGGCCGAGGCAGAGGCGGAAAAGTTAAAGGATGAGTTTGTCTCAACCGAGCACATATTGCTTGCCGCCACGTCCGGCAAGACCGAGGCAGCAAGAATTTTCAAATCCAACGGTATAACAAGGGATGCAATACTAAAGGCCCTTGTTTCCATACGCGGCTCGGGGCGTGTTACAGACCAATCGCCAGAGGAAAAATACCGGACAATGGAAAAATACACGCGCGACCTGGTCGGGCTTGCGAAACGGGGAAAGCTCGACCCTGTAATCGGCCGTGACGACGAAATAAGGCGCGTTATTCAGGTTCTCTCCAGAAGGACGAAGAATAACCCAGTGCTCATTGGCGAGGCAGGTGTAGGAAAGACAGCGATAGCGGAAGGGCTTGCGCAGCGCATCGTTGCCGGAGACGTGCCCGAGGCGCTAAAAAACAAGCGGCTTCTGGCGCTTGATCTCGGTGCACTTATCGCTGGCACGAAATTCCGCGGAGAGTTCGAGGAGCGTTTAAAGGCGCTTTTAAAGGAAATAGGCGACGCAGCAGGAGAGGTAATTCTGTTTATCGACGAGCTTCATACGCTTGTCGGCGCCGGAGCTGCCGAAGGCGCGATGGACGCATCCAACATGCTAAAGCCAGCGCTTGCGAGAGGCGAGCTTAAGTGTGTTGGCGCAACAACGCTCGATGAATTCCGTAAGCACATTGAAAAGGATGCGGCGCTTGAGCGCCGCTTTCAGCCGGTGTATGTGGGAGAGCCCAATGTCGAGGATACGATTGCCATACTTCGCGGCCTGAAGGAGCGCTACGAGGTGCACCACGGCGTTAGAATCGCAGATTCCGCCATAATCGCAGCCGCAACGCTATCAAATAGATATATCACCGAGAGATTTCTTCCGGATAAGGCCATAGACCTTATAGACGAGGCAGCGTCGCGTCTTAGGATGGAAATCGACTCCATGCCAATTGAAATAGACGAGATAGAGCGCCGCGTTATGCAGCTCGAGATAGAAAAAGAGGCGCTAAAGAAAGAGACCGACAAGGAAAGTATCGAGCGGCGCGAAAAAATAGAGGCCGAACTTGCCTCGCTAAAGGAAAAAGGCACTGCCTTAAAGGCCGTCTGGAAAAAGGAAAAAGAAACCATCGAAAGCCTAAGAAAGAAAAAGGCCGAGATAGAAGAGGTAAAGCTAAATGCCGCAAAGGCCGAGAGAGAGGGAGACCTTGCGAAGGCAGCCGAGTTGAAATATGGCCGCCTCGTTGAATTGGAAAAAGCATTGAAGGCAAATCAGGCTTCTCTTGACACTTCGTCCGGCGCAAAGCGCATGCTAAAGGAAGAGGTCGACGGCGATGACGTTGCCCTTGTTGTCAGCAAGTGGACGGGCATACCGGTCACAAGGATGCTCGAGGGAGAGAAGCAAAAACTTCTTAGGCTCGAAGAAGAGCTCGGTAAACGTGTTGTTGGCCAGGACGCTGCATTAAAGAAGGTTGCCTTGGCGGTTAGAAGAGCAAGGGCCGGGCTTCAGGACGTTAACCGCCCGATAGGTTCTTTCATATTTCTTGGACCAACGGGGGTTGGCAAGACAGAGACCGCAAGGGCCCTGGCAGAGTTTCTTTTCGATGATGAGAAGGCCATGATAAGAATCGACATGAGCGAGTTCATGGAAAAGCACTCGGTAGCGCGCCTTATCGGCGCGCCCCCGGGGTATGTCGGGTATGAAGAGGGCGGATATCTTACAGAGGCTGTTAGGAGGCGGCCTTACTCGGTAATCCTTTTTGATGAAATAGAAAAGGCGCACCAGGAGGTTTTTAATATCCTTCTTCAGATATTAGATGACGGCCGCTTGACAGATGGCCACGGAAGGACCGTTGATTTCAGGAACGCGGTCATTATAATGACATCGAACCTCGGGAGCCGCTACATAACAGAACTTGAGGATAAGGACTATAATGAAATAAAGGAGCGCGTTACCGAGGTGCTAAAAGAGAACTTCAAGCCCGAGTTCTTAAATAGAATTGACGATGCCATAATCTTTCATTCGCTTACGCGTGAGCATATGAAGGCAATAGTGGATATCCAGTTGAAGAAGGTTGAAAAACTCTTAAAAGACAAGAGGATAGCTCTTTTGTTAACAGATACTGCAAAGACCTATTTAGCTCAAAATGGGTATGACCCGGCTTACGGAGCAAGGGCGCTTAAGCGGCTTCTTCAGAGCGAGATACAGGATTACCTTGCAACAGCGATACTCGAGGGCGAGTTTGCTGACGGCGATACTGTGATGGTCGATTTAAAGGGCAATGAGCTTGTCATGAAAAGGAAGTAAGCTGTAGTTTTTTCGAAATAAAGCGCGAAAACCTTGTTTTGGCAGTCAATTTGTAGTAAAATACCCGTAAAATAACGCACTTAGAGGGGTTGCCATGGGAATTCTCAAATGGATACCTTATAAAGATCTTTTGTTTTTGCAGGAACGCATGGACCGCATATTCGACGAGACGTTTGCTCGGTACGGTGAAAATGTTTCTTCGTGCGTGTGGCATCCGGCCTCCGATATATACGAGACCGAGCATAAGATAATATTAAAGGTCGAGCTGCCGGGCCTGGATATAAATGATATAGACGTCGAGTTGACGGACAACAATCTCGTGCTAAAAGGCGAGCGCAAGCGCAACTCCGGGCTCGAGGGAGAAAAGTACCACAGGATGGAATGTTCCTACGGCATGTTCCACCGGACGTTTTGCCTCTCCGGCGAGATAGACAGGGAAAGCGTTGGAGCGAGCCTTAAAAACGGCGTTCTTGAGATAACTATAAAAAAGTTAAGCAAGGAAACGCATAAACATATCGACGTAAAGGAAGCATAATAACGACATGTCGCCATCTGATAACGCTAAAGACAAGGGCGGCATGGACAGCGCTGCCGTTAAAAAAGACGAGACACGCGGCGCTGCGGCAAACACGGAGCAATTACCCCCGCCCGATTTCTCCACTTTTATAGCCTCGCTTGCCGTTTCGGTGCTCTACAGCCTCGGAGAGGTGGCTGACCCGGAAACCGGCAAGAGCGGCAAAAACCTTACGATGGCGCGCCATACCATAGATATCATCGAAATGTTGAAGCGCAAGACTTCCGGGAACCTCGATGCGAGCGAAAACATGTTCATCGATAAAACGCTTCACGATCTTCGTATGAAGTATATTGAAGCCGCAAAACAGAGTTAGAACAAGGGAGGAATTTCTAAAAATATGATTTCCAGAAAATACGGTCTTCGCACGCTGATTATGGTCGCTGCCATTTCACTTTTTACCGGACTGTGGCTGACAGCGGGGCCGGGTGTTACGGGCAATAGCGATTCTCAAAATTTTTGGAAGGACGCGCCGGACGCAAAGGGTAAAAAGGAAAAGGGCCAGCTCGAAAACGGCGCGCCGCAGTCGTTTTCCTCTCTTGCCAAGAAACTTACGCCTTCGGTCGTAAACATATCCACGACACAGGAGATAAAAAGGCGGCGCGTTCCGTTCCCGGAGTTTAGGACGCAGCCTTTTGAGGAGTTTTTCGACGAAGAGGAGATGGATAAGCTTTTTGGCGGCGACGGCAGCTTCAAACGCCAGAGCCTGGGGAGCGGTTTCATAATCAACAAGGACGGTTATATAGTCACAAATTACCATGTTATCGAGAACGCGGCGGAAATAGTGGTAACGCTCTCGAACGACAGTAAAAAGGAGTATACGGCAAAGGTAATAGGCAGGGACCAGAGCCTCGACCTCGCGCTTATAAAGATAGATGCTACCGAGGAACTGCCCGTAGTGGCTCTCGGAGATTCGGATTCTCTTGATATAGGCGACTGGGTGGTTGCAATCGGCAATCCGTTTGGGCTTGGCGGCACGGTCACTGCCGGAATAGTCAGTCAGAAGGGGCGCGTCATAGACGCCGGCCCTTACGACGACTTCATACAGACGGATGCCTCCATCAATCCTGGTAACAGCGGCGGGCCGCTTTTCAATCTAAGGGGCGAGGTTGTTGGCATAAACACCGCGATAGTTATGGGCGGTCAGGGCATAGGTTTTGCCATACCGGTAAACCTCGCAAAGGGCGTGCTCTTGCAGCTTAAGGAAAAGGGCAAGGCAACGAGGGGCTGGATAGGGGTTTCACTGCAAGACATAACGCCGGACCTTGCGACAAGTTTTGGTCTCTCAAAGCCGTACGGCGCTCTTGTGCCTTACGTGCTGCCAGGGGATCCGGCTGACAAGGCAGGCATGAAGAGCGGGGACGTGATAGTCGCGTTCGACGGCAAGGAAGTAAGCTCTACAAAGGATCTAAGAAGCATAGTTGCCGCTACTGTGCCTGGTTCCACAGTCGACGTGAAGGTAGTCAGGGACGGCAAGGAGCGCGCTTTGAAAATAACTGTCGCAACAAAGAAGGATACTGCCGAGGAAGAGGGCAAGGGACGCGAGACAACCGAGGATGAGGACGAAAAATCCGGCAAAAGGCTCGGTATAGGCGTTACAGATATAACGAAGAGCATTGCCGAGCGCTTCCGCCTCGATTCGACCGACGGCGTTCTCATAGCCTCGGTTAAGCAGGACGGGCTCGGTGCAGAGGCAGGGTTAAGGCGCGGCGACATCATACGCGAGATGAACGGTAAGGCGGTAAAGGATGTTGCCGAATTCAACAAGATACTAAAGGCCGTGAAGAAGGGGATCTTGCGGCTTCGCATAAAGCGCGGCGAGGGCTTCATGTTCGTAACTATCAAGCTTAAGGATTAGGGCCTTTGGCAACCTACATCGTCGCGATAACGGGCGCAAGCGGAGCGGTCTACGGGCTTCGCCTTATCGGCGCGCTTCTTAAGAGGGGAGACGATGTCGAGCTTATCGTCTCCCCTCCTGGTTTTCTTGTTCTCAAGGAAGAGGAAGGTGTGGAGCGCGGCGCGGACGCGGCTTCTTCCATACGAAGATATTTAAAAAAGCGTTCTTGGGACGGCAAGGGGCGGCTTTCTTTTTCGGACAGTTCGGATTTGATGAGCTCTGCCGCAAGCGGCTCAGCGGATATAAGGGGCATGATAGTTTGTCCGTGCTCCATGGGCACGCTTGCAAGGATAGCCACCGGAGCTTCGACGAACCTCATCGAACGCGCGGCTGACTGCATGATAAAGGAGAAGCGCGGCCTTATCCTCGTGCCGAGGGAAACCCCGCTTAGCCCAATACATCTCGAAAACATGTTGAAGCTTTCGAGGATAGGCGTTACCATACTTCCTGCGATGCCCGGGTTCTATCATAAGCCGAAGAAGGTAGAGGATATCGTTGACTTCGTGGTCGGTAAGGTGCTTGACGCGGCTACAGTAGAGAATAATCTCTTTAAGAGATGGAGGGGCGGAAAATGACCGGGAATATATGCAAGACATTGTCCGGCGCGGTATTAGCGGTTCTCTTTCTGGCGTGCGGCGCGGCGTATGCCGATACGCTTAAGCCCTCGCACAAGGTTACGGCAGTCGAGGTCTTTTCCGACCGCGCAATCGTCAAGCGAAGCGCCGACGTTAAGTTCGACAGGGAAGGCGTTTATGAGGTCGAAATATCCCCGCTCCCTCCAAGGCTAAATGAAGAAAGCGTAAGGGTCGAGGCCGAGGGCACTGCCGGCGTCAAGATAGTCGGCGTGGAGCAGAAGACGACGTTTTTGAAAAAATACAGCGACGAAAAGGTAAAGGCGCTTAAAAAAGAACTCGATTCTTTTATAAAGGAAAGAAATTTAATCGATGCCAAGTTCAGGAACCAGGAGGCAGCGAAGAAATTTCTAAACGAGATAAAGTTCAAGACGCACGAGAACATGTCCAGGGACGTGGAAAAAGGAAAGGTAAGCACCGTTGATTGGCAGGGGGTGCTGGACTTCTATATACGCGGACTTAACAAGGCCGATGAAGAGATGTCGTCTCTGACAGTGAAAAGAAAAGAGCTGGATGAGAAAATCAGGGATATCGAAAACGAGCTTGGTTCAATCAACGGCGAGGACGGCGAGGGGCAGCGGAGCGCGGTGATCTCCTTTGACGTTCAAAGGCCCGGCACGCTCAAGGTGGAGCTTTCGTACATGATATTTGGTGTCGACTGGAGACCTTCTTACGACGCGAGGGCGATGACCGCGAAAAATACGGTGGAGCTGACAAGTTACGGAAATGTCCGGCAAACGAGTGGCGAGGACTGGAAGGATGTTTCTCTTACGCTTTCTACGGCAAGGCCGTCGCTTGGCGCGCAGGTGCCCGGGCTTTACCCGTGGTATCTCGCTGCTCCGGTGCGTGTTGATAGGCGCTCTAAGAGCATCAGTTCGAATGTAGGGTTATTTGCCGAGGCTCCTGCCATGGAAGCGGAGGTTGCCTCTGATGTTGCCGAAGAAAGGGCCGCCCCGGTGACAGCCGATATTTCCGGAGGGTTTACTTCTACGGTCTTCAAGATAAAGAAAAAGGCCGATATAGCAAGCGGCGGCGACGCCGTAAGGACGACGATATCCGTCGACAAGCTCGACGCATTGTTCAAGTACAGGACAGTGCCCAAGCTTTCCCAGTACGTATTTCTCGAGGCAGAGGTGAAGAACACGGCAGGGTATCCGCTTCTTCCGGGGAACGTGAACGACTTTATAGACGATAAGTTCGTGGGTTCCTTGAATATCGGCGCGGTCGCGCCCGAGGAGAAGCTTCTTCTCTCGCTTGGCGTGGACGAGGGCATAAAGGTAGAGAGAAAGCTCGTGAAGCACGAGAGGGGTAAGAGCGGTGTGCTTTCGAGTAAAATGCGCGCGTCGTATGTTTATAAGATAGAGGTGACGAACTTCAAGAAGCAGGACGCGGAGGTTACGGTACTCGATCAGTTGCCTGTTTCGCAGGATAAGGATATAGTGGTGGAAACAGACGAGATGACGCCAAAGCCCGAGGAGAAGGGTTGGCAGGGAACGCTTAAGTGGGTGTTGCAGTTAAAACCGGGCGAGAAAAAGGAAATAAGCTTCGGGTTCCACGTGGATTATCCGGAGAACATGCCGGCGCCGTTATAAAAAACCATTAAGGACTGAAAATGCTGGACGTAAAGTATCTACGCGATAACACGGAAGAAGCGGAGAAGCGGCTTGCCGCAAGAAGCGGCGGAGTCGATTTGTCGGCCTTCAAGGAATTAGACCTTAAGCGCAGAAGCATTCTTAAAGAGGTCGAGGCGTTGAAGGAAAAGCGCAATAAAGTTTCGGAAGAGGTCGGGCGCTTAAAGAAAGAAGGCAAGGACGCTACTTCAATTATAAACAGTATGCAGGAAGTCGGCGCGACTATTAAGAAGCTCGACGCAGAGCTTACCGAATGCGACGCAGCGCTTGAGCCCATACTCCTTACCATCCCGAACGTGCCGCACGAGAGCGTGCCTGTTGGCAAAGACGAGAACGATAATAAGGTCGTCCGCACGATAGGCGAGAAGACGGTTTTGAAGTTCAAGCCCAAAGACCACGTCGAGATAGGCGAGGGGCTTGGCATTATGGATTTCGAGAGGGCAGGGAAAATCGCGGGCGCGAGGTTCTGGCTCATGAAGGGCGCCGGTGCTTTGCTTGAGAGGGCGCTTATAAACTTCATGCTCGATATTCACACAAGAGAGCACGGGTATATGGAGGTGTTGCCGCCGTTCATGGCAAAGGCAGAGTGCTTTGTTGGGACGGGGCAGCTGCCGAAGTTCAAGGAGGATCAATTTAAGATTGAGGGCTGGGAGCACTACCTCGCCCCCACGGCCGAGGTCCCTGTTACGAACATCCACAGGGAGGAAATACTCGCAGAAGACGCGCTGCCCATACATTATACCGCCTATACGCCGTGCTTTAGGAAAGAGGCCGGCAGCTACGGTAAAGACATGAAGGGCCTTATTCGTGTGCATCAGTTCGACAAGGTCGAGCTTGTGAAGTTTTCCGTTCCCGAGAAAAGCTACGACGAGCTCGAGACGCTCACAGCGAACGCAGAGGAGATTCTAAAGAGATTGGAACTTCCTTACAGGGTCGTCCTTCTTTGCACAGGTGACATGGGGTTTTCTTCGGCAAAGACCTATGATCTGGAGGTCTGGCTCCCGGCGCAGGATAAATACCGTGAGATTTCGTCCTGCTCGAACTTCGAGGCGTTCCAGGCACGGAGGGCTTCGATAAAGTACCGTCCTGCTGGCGGAAAGAAGGTCGAGCACGTGCATACGCTAAACGGGAGTGGTCTTGCGGTCGGCAGAACGCTTGTTGCGATACTCGAGAACTTTCAGCAACAGGACGGGTCTGTTATAATCCCCAAGGCTCTTCGCCCGTACATGCACGGCATGGAGAGGATAGAGAAGCAGGCGTGATATTTAAAAATTTTTGGAAAGTTTGGAAACCGTGGGTCTAACGACCCTTTTATAAAAAGGTTTTCAAAAAGCGGAGGGTTAGCCTAATGGTAAGGCACCGGTCTTGAAAACCGGCGGGCTTACGCCCTTGAGGGTTCGAGTCCCTTGCCCTCCGCCAGAGTTTACAGCGTACCGGTCGGGAGACCGGGGTGGCATATTTATATGGGTTTTCGGGACTCGAACGAGCGCTTTACGCCGAGCGGGCGGGGAAGAGGAGCTTTTCGGCACGCTTGGAGTTGATATAAGCTTCTAAGCGTAGCGCACCACATTTAGAATGAGTTAATATCGGGGGCTTTCCTTATGGAAAGCCCCCTTTGTTTTCAAGCTGGCTTACGTGCTTGAGGGTTAAAGTCCCTTGCCCTTTGCCGTAGTTTACGCCCTGCTTATTTTAAGGCAAGCAGGGCGTAATTATTTCAGAATTCTTTGGTTTTAGCGAAGTTTTCAAGAGGTGTTTTCTCCGGCATAATATCAAGATGTCGAATTTCCTTTACAAATCAATTACGCGGTGCTATAAAGGTAACACAGGATAACTTTATTTTTTTAGCAGTTTTTTTAAAAAGTGTTATTAAAAATAAAATAAGCATTTAAATATATTTAATGAAAATTTTCAAATAAGGATCGTATCGTTGTTGTATATGCGGCCAATAATTTTCTTGACGGGTTTTATATGAAATCGGCATTTGCAGCATAGCAGAAAAGTGTTTTAAAGACGTTGTAGCAGTGCACCACAAAAACCACCAATAATGAGAGGAAGGTACATCTAATGAAGTGCATCTCTAAGGTATCTGTACTAAGAACACTTGCGCTGCTTACGGCCGTACTGGCTGTATTCTCAGTGCAACCTGCTTTTGCCGCAGACTTTGATATTCTAAGTGGCGATTGGTTTGGAAATCAGACATTGACCGGAAGCCAGACCGGAACCATTGAGGCCGGAGGCGGTATCGATACGTTCGGAGAGGCGGTAATCATTACCAATAATAATAATACCCTCACAAACGACGGAGAGATTTTTACGGATTGGCCCGTAGCTGTTTGGATTGACTCTACCGGTACGGGTAATATCGTGACCAATAACGGCTTTATCAATGCCTGGGACGGCGGTGACGGGTTATGGGTTGAAGGCGGTACGGTAACCAACACCGGCACCATATTGAGTGAATGGTGGGGTGTAGGAGCTATTATTGACGGCGGTACCGTAACCAACAGCGGTGAGATACTTTCCTGGGCGGATGCAGTGCAGCTCAACGGCGGCACGCTGACCAACAACGGTCTCATATTCTCCAATGACGGTGGTGTTGGTGTAAATATGGTCAACGGCACGTTAACCAACACCGGCACCATATTGAGTGAATGGTGGGGTGTAGGAGCTATTATTGACGGCGGTACCGTAACCAACAGCGGTGAGATACTTTCCTGGGCGGATGCAGTGCAGCTCAACGGCGGTACGCTGACCAATAGCGGTCTCATATCATCCACTGACGGTGGTTTCGGTGTAAATATGACCGGCGGCACGCTAACCAATGACTTCGGCGGCACGATATCTGCTTGGAGCGATGCAGTAAGTATGACCGGCGGCACGTTAACCAACAACGGATTCATATTTTCTGAGTCAGGTGACGGTGTATATGTGGTTGACGGCACGGTAATCAACACCACCGACAGCATCATACTCTCATCCAATAACGGAGTAGTTCTTGACGGCAACAGCACGCTGACCAACAGCGGCGTAATAAATACTACGTTTGGCGCCGGAGTGTTGCTTTTTAGCGGCACTGTAACCAACAGCGGCAATATACTCTCCGAGTTAGGCTATGGAGTGCGTATAATTGGCGGCACGCTAACTAACAGCGGCAATATACTCTCCGATCTCGGCAACGGAGTTTATATGAGTAGCGGCACGTTAACCAACACCGGTAGTGGCAGCATAAGTGCTCTTGGTGGCAACCCCACAGTGTGGCTTGACGGCGGCGGCACATTGACTAACAACGGTCTTGTAAGCACATATGCAGCTGAAGTTGGGGTGTTTATTAATGACGGCACATTAATCAATAACGGCTTAATCCAGGGTAATGGAACATTTATACCTGTACTGGTGCAGGGTTTGGGCGCCGGCGGCATGGTAATTAATACCGGCACCATAGATGGCGGTTATTATGGGGCATTTATTATAGACGGAGGTGCGCTAACGAATACCGGCACTATGCAAAATAACATTTATACCGGAGCTGTAGTGGTAAATAGCGGCACTCTAACGAATAGCGGCACTATGCAGGGCGGTGTGGTCGGGCTAATAGTCACGCCAGGAGGTACGGCAAGCAATACAGGCATCATAGAAGGCGGTGAAGTTGGCGCGCATGTTAATGGCGGCACGCTGACAAATACCAATATCATACAGGGTGGTTTAGCCGGAGTAGCTCTTGAAAATAACGGCACTTTAACCAACAGCGGTATTATCAGCGGCGCTTGGTATTCCATTGTTGATGTAGGTGGCCTGGACTTACCCGCCGGCACCGACAGCACCCTGAACATCCATCCGGGCTCGCAGCTTTTAGGACCAATCGACCTCGGAGTAGGGGATATGGACATAGTAAACATCTACGGCGGCGGAACTACTTCGTATAGCGTGGATTTTGTGGGCGCAGAGCAGATAAACGTCTTCGGCGCAGGCGGTCCGGCCTTTGTTAACGGCACCACGGTCACTGTTGTAGGCCAGTCAAACGGAGCACAGAGACAGGCCTCGAACATCGGCGCCACCACCTCTTCCGTGCATAATGTTGCTTTGAGCCACCTTAATCACGGCGCGCCGGGCGGCACTGGGTACGCAAACAGCCGCAGACCGCTGCAGGTCGCGGCACTCGAGCTTGCCCCGGGCATGCTCCATGTTTCCGAGCCTTCCAAGGCGTGGACAGAGGTATTTACCTTTAAAAGAAATAACGAAGGCAGCGCCACCGTATTTTCCTCGGAGCACGAGGGCAGCGGCGTTGTGCTCGGCTATGATTTCGACCATTCCAACACGCGCATAGGCGTGCTGGCTGGTTTTGCGGCATCTTCGTCCGAGACAGATAACGTAAAGTCCGCGAAGATAGATACGACCAGCATGTACCTTGGCGCTTACGGCCGCTTCCACCTGGGCTTTGCCAACTTTACCGCGAGCCTCATCGGCGGTATGGAGAACCACGAGAACACGCGTTATGTGCAGTATCTTCTTACCACCGAAAAGGCAAAGGGCGACAACACAAGCTACTTCATCAGCCCGTCTCTCGGGCTCGGCTCTGCGTATAAGGCAGGCGACGGCTTCGAGCTTAGGCCTTCGGTAAGCGTATCCTACGCAATGGCAGAGTACGACGGTTATCAGGAAAAGGGCACCACAGCGCAGAACTTGAAGGTAAAGGGCTACGGCGCGAGCTCTCTTACAAGCTCGGCGCAGCTTGCCGTTGCCTCCGTTGGCAAGGGCGGCGAGGTGGAGCTTAGGGCAGGAGTAAGGGCGCGTCAGACTGAGGCCGACAGCGTAAGCGCGAACCTCGCGGGCGTGAGCTTCAAGTACGGCGCTGCAGAGGATGAGAAGATAAGCGGCGGCTACGGCGGCGTGTACGTGCGCTATAGCCTCGGCGATAGAACGAACTTTACCGTTGACGCGGAGATGGCGAACCTTGGCCACGGCGACGAAAAGGAGTTCTTCGGAACACTTGGT